>Ga0163162_10000512_pt1 | contig 35894 bp, 31 predicted proteins | sample S55metaG_FD_115310 | JGI IMG/M metagenome (GOLD analysis project Ga0163162, IMG submission 115310) | Switchgrass rhizosphere microbial communities from Kellogg Biological Station, Michigan, USA - S5-5 metaG | ecosystem: Host-associated > Plants > Roots > Rhizosphere > Soil | place: USA... | reverse complement strand
TCAAGATCGAGAGCAACATCAAGATCAGGATCAAGAGCGTCTGTTTCTGCTTCTGCTTCCACCTTCCTATGGAATCAGGCAATCGTCGTTCTCACGGCGTAGTCCAGGGACGGACGGTCGACGGAGTAAACCCGGCGACTTCGCGGCGCCGAGCATCGCAGGCTGAGGCGGAAAATGCCCGCCAGGACCCGAAGGGCCCAAGGGGCATGCGCAGGATGCGCACGCGTCGGCAGTCTGTACAGGGACGTACTGTCTGCCGACCCCGCCTCAGCCGAGAAGCACAGGGGATTCTGATTCGCATGGATGCGAATCAGAACGCCGCGTAGGCGACTAGCCTTTTTGGTTACTTTTTGGGCAATGCCAAAAAGTAACCCGCTCTCCGCAGGAGAGCGGAAGCCTTTGCTTGGAAACCAAGCAAAAAACGGATCGCCGCAGAGCGGCGACGAGCGGCGCAGCCGGCCGCGCAGCGGCGAACGGCAAGATGCCCGCGGTCATGCCGAAAAGCAGCCGCTCCCCTCAGGAGAGCGGAAGCCTTGCCCCAAGAAAGGGCCGCGAGCGCCAGAGCTGGCCTTCAACCGCCGAGTAATGGCGGAGACGGCGAAAAGCGAGCAAGGCGCGTCAGGCCGAAATCGCCAACCTCTCGTTGTGATAGATGCGCGAAGTAACGAAGTACACGACAAGCGCGGCCGCGGCAGTACATCCGAACGACAGCAACAGCGCCTCGAACGGCACGAAGTCGCCGCGCAGCAAGCGTGTGATCGCGACCTGCTGACCCATGAGCGGAACGGCATACATCCACAGCTTCGCCTTGACCGGCATGATCGAGAGCATCAGCGTCGGTATGACCGGCACGAACATGAGCAGCGAGAGGTAGGTCTGCGCCTCGCGATAGCTGCGCGCGAACGCGGCGACCATCGTCTGCAGCGACGCGAGCAGCATCGCGAGCGGCAGCATCACGAATAGCGCGCTGAAGAGGAAGCGCAGGCCGATCGTCAGCACCATGCCGATGCGCTCGGTCGGCATGAAGTGTCCAGCGACGGAGAACGCGATGATGCTCAACATGACGGTCGTCACCGCAAACGAGGTCGTCGCCATGAGCTTGCCCGCGAGAATGCGCCCGCGCGGCACCGGATTGGCGAGCAGGGGTTCGAGCGACTGACGTTCGCGTTCACCCGCGGTCGTGTCGATCGCGAGCGCCATGCCGCCGATGAACGCGCCGAGGATGAAGAAGTAGGGCAGCATGCCGAACATGAGGCCCGAGCGCCCCTGCGGCGTCGACTGGTCACGCTCGGCGATCACGACAGGTCGCATCACGGTCGGCGACAATCCGCGCGCGAGCAGGCGCAGTGCGCCGCTGCGTTCGCCGTAACGATCGAGCATGCCGCGGAGGCGGTTGACCGAGCTGCTCGCATCCCGCTGCGATTCGTCGTAGACGATCTCGACCTGCGCCGGCTCGCCCTTCTTCCAGTCCTCGGCGTATTTCGCCGGGATGCGCAGCACGACGTCGGCGTCCTGCTCGCGCACGGCCTTCTCGGCGTCAGCCGGGCCGGGCTTGATCTCGACGCGTTGCTGCTTGAGCGCCTCGACGAGATTCGGTGCGTATTCCGCGCCGATGACGGGCAGGACCAATGGTTGCTCCGCCTTGTCGAGCTCGCGCGTGACCACCGTGTTGATCGTGAGCAGAAAAATCAGCGGCGCCATCAGCGGACCGGTGACGAGCGTGTTGATCATCGTGCGACGATCGCGGATGCTCTCGCGCACTTCCTTGAGGAAAACGACCAGGGCGGAATTCATGCGGCGAGTCCTTCATCGGTACCGATAAGTTTGACGAATGCGTCCTCGAGGTTCGCTTCGCCGGTCTGGGCCCGCAGCACGTCGGGCGATTCGTCCGCGACGACCTTGCCTTTTGCGATCACGACGATGCGGTCGCAGAGCGCCGCCACTTCCTGCATGATGTGGCTCGAGAACAGCACGCAGCGGCCTTCGCCCTTGAGGCGTTTCAGGAACTCGCGCATCGCGCGTGTCGCCATGACGTCGAGGCCGTTGGTCGGCTCGTCGAGGATGACGTTCTTCGGGTCGTGAATCAGTGCCCGCGCGATCGCGGTCTTCACGCGCTGACCTTGCGAGAAGCCTTCGGTGCGGCGATCCGCGATGTCGGCCATGTCGAGCGCGGCGATGGCCGCGTCGCTGCGCTTCTTGATCGTCGCCGCGTCGAGCCCGTGCAGGTCGCCGAAGTAGGCGATGTTCTCGCGCGCGGTGAGCCGCTTGTACAGGCCGCGCGCATCCGGCAGCACGCCGAGGCTGCGGCGCACCTTGAGCGGGTCGGCGGCGACGTCGACGCCATCGACGAGGATGCGCCCACGCTCGGGCTGCATCAGCGTATATAGACAACGCAGCGTGGTCGTCTTGCCCGCGCCGTTCGGACCGAGCAGGCCCGTGATCTCGCCGTCGCGCGCGATGAAGCTGACGCCGTCGACCGCGACGACGCGTTTGCCGGCGCTGGCGAAGGTCTTGTACAGGTCTTGAATTTCGATCATGGCGCGACTCCGTTGTGCTTGGCATCCGGCCGGAAGATTCGAACGGCGAATGTCGGGATATCTGGATGTGCACGTTGCAAATTTTCATGGCTCGAACCTTCCTGGTTCAGACGTCCATGTTTCGAGCCCGTCTCACATGCGTGATTTCGAAAGTCGTAGTCGGCGGTCATGGCGCGGCGCCTCCGAAGTCGATCAGTGCGGGCATCGGCCCGAGCGCCTCCGCGCAGTGCGTGTCGAGCGTCTTCGCATTCAGCGTGTCGACGAAATTGCCGACGAGCTTCGGGATGCAGCCGCGACCGATCACGTTGTGGCCCTGACCCTTCGCGACGAGCAGCTTCGCGTTCGTGAGTCCCTTCATGACCTGTTCGCCGTAACGCGGCGGCGTGACCGGATCGAGCTCGCCTTCGAGCACGAAGATCGGCTTGTCGGACTTGAGCGGTGAATGGAAATCCGCCGGCCGCGTGCCGTGGGGCCACACGGCGCACATCGCGCGCAGCGTGTCGACGAGCGTCGTGCCGAGAAGCGTCGTCGCTTCCTCCGGGTTGTCGTGCAGCAGGTCGGCGTCTTCGGCGCAGACGACCGAGGCTTGCATGCCGCCGGTCATCGACGCCGACATGTCTTCCTGCAGCAACTGGGTCTGGCCCGCTAGCGGCAGGTAGTTGCCCTTGAGTCCCTCCGCGATCGACAGCGGCAGCAGCGCCGCGCTCTCGGGCGCGTAGGCGAACATGCGCACGAGGCCCGCGAGACGGCGGTCGGTGAGGCGCAGCGTCATTGACTCGAACGTGATCGGGTCGCGGAACTGGTAGTCCTGGGGTTTGGCGCGCAGCGCATCGCGCAACCGCACGAGGCTCGCGTACGGATCGCCGAACGCCTTGTTGCAATCCGCGTTCTTGGTGCAGAGCGCGAATTGCGCCTTGAGCGCGGACTCGAGGTTCTGCGCGAATTCCTGGCCGAAGATCAGCTCGTTCGGCGCGACGCTATCGAGCACCGCGCTGCGCACACCTTCGGGGTGACGCATGAGGTACTGCTGCGCCATGCGTGTGCCGTAGGAAACGCCGACGAGATCGAACAGCGGCGAGCCTAGCGCCTGGCGCACGTCTTCGAGATCCTGTGCCGCAACCGTGGTCGTGTATTGCGTCGGATCGGACGACTTCACGACTTCGGCGAGGCATTTCGCGGTCTCGTCGCGCATCTTCTGCTCGTCGAAGCCGCCGCTCGCATTCTCGACCTCGGCGGCGACGACAGGAGGCTGCTCCTTCTTCTTCTCTTCGGGCTGCGCGCCCTTGCAATCGAGCGGGTGCGACTGTCCCGTGCCGCGCTGGTCGAGCAGCAGGATGTGATGGTGCTTGCGCAGCGGCGCGAGCGCGGCTGCGATCTGCGGGTAACTCTCCACCGCCGACTGCCCCGGCCCGCCGGCGATGAACACGACGATGTCCGTGTCGGCGCGCTCGGCCTCGCTCTTGATCAGCGCGAGCTTGAGATCGATCTTGCGGCCGTCCGGTTTGTCGCGGTTCTCCGCCACCGAGAAAGGCGTGCAGAACGCAGCAGTCGTCGCGCCCGAACGCTTCTGCGCAAGCTCGCAGGCCTTGAAGGCCAGCGAGCCGAGCGTGAACTCACGCGCATTGGGTGGGATCGCGGCGGCTGTCGTGGTATGCGCTGCGGCCGCACCCGGCGCGGCGCGAGGCTTCACGTAGCTCGTGTAGCCGAAATAGGCGACCGCCGCGAGCAGCAGGGCGATGCGGAACTGATTCCTCTTCGTCACGGTTTACTCCTTATCGGGCGCGAAGATCGATTCGATCGATTGGCGGAAAAGTCTTGCGATGCGGAACGCGAGCGGCAGGCTCGGATCGTACTTGCCTGTCTCGATCGCATTGACAGTCTGGCGCGACACGTCGAGATGCTCGGCCAGCTCGGCCTGCGACCAGGCGTGTCGCTCCCGCAGCTCACGCAGGCGGTTGTTCATCGCTCGGCGCGCCGCCGTCTCGACCAGTAGCGCAGTCCGAGCAAGAGCGCGCTGAGCGCAAAGGCTGTCGCCATTCCGGTCGCGACGCCAGCCATGTAGTCGTCGTGCTTGTAGAAGTAGGCGTAGGCCGCGACAGCGGCGAAGATGGCACCGGCCCAGAGAAAACGCTGGTACAGGGGCGAGTCTTCGTCGCAACCCACGGTGCCGTAGTGGCGCGACGCGCGTGCGCGCGTAATCGAGTAGGTGAAGATCAGTAGCGGAAATACCCAGAGCAGGATCAGCGCGGCGACATCCTGGGTGATCACGCGCGAAGCCGCGAGATAGCCGCCGACGATGCTGAATACCGAGACGACCGCCGTCGCGACGCCGAGGCCGATCAGGTGCGTGCGCTGTTCGAGTTCGTCGCTCTGCAGGATGCGTTGCGCCCCGAGTGCGATCACGTAGAGCAGCGGCGCGACCGGCGCGAGCGCGCAGAGGATCTTCAGCGGCAATGCGGTCGTCTCGCGCGCAAGCGGCCAGACGAACAGCAGCAGCGCGACGTAGATGGCCATCGCGATCATCGTGCGGCGTTGGTGACTCTGCGGTGAAATTTTGGGCACTGCCATGTCCGCGAAGGTCGCTTTCGGCTACGGGCGTCGAGATCGACGTGTCAAGCTTGCTTGACAGAATGCTAGGGCAGTCTTTGGAAATGTGTCAAGTACCCTTGACAGGTGCTTTACAAAAACTTGCGCGGCGTCAGTTTGCGACGCTTCCTTGCAAGGATGAGAATGGATTCATAATTTGCATTAGAAATATGAAGTTATGAAACAAATCATGCAACTTGACTGACGCATAGGGTCACTGTCCCGTGGTGGACAATTACAAAACATTACGATTGTGCAGATCGTCCGCAATGCTTGGCATGCAGCTTGCTTAAGCCACGCGTGCAAGCTCTGCGATCAACCCGTTTCTTCAATTTCGCCGAGCGCCAGGATCACTCAACCGTTTTCCCTTCAAACTCGGAGAAATTGAAAATGAACTTCAAGTCTATCGTTCGTCCGCTCGTTGCCGCGCTGATCGCCGGCGGTTTTGCGATGAATGCTTCCGCCACCGTCGCGAACGGCACGTTCACGGTCTCGCTGACCGTCACGAAGACCTGCGCCGTGACGACGACTGCGGCCACGAGCATCACGCTCGGCAGCACGGTTGCCGGCGGCACGTCCGCGGGTTCGAGCGGCACGTTTACGGTGAACTGCTCTAAGACGACGCCGTTCTACATCGGCCTCGCCCCGTCGAACGCCAACACCGCAGGTGCCGGTGTGCTCAAGGGGACGGGCGCGAACACCGATACGATCACCTACGGTCTCTTCTCGAACGCGGGTGCGACCACCGTGTGGGGCAACACGGCCACGACGACGACCGTCGGCAACGGCGTGACGGCGAACGGCGCGGGCATGGCTGGAGGCAATGCGATCACCGAAACGGTGTACGCTAAGGCCACCGGTTCGACCGACGTGACGCCGGACACCTACACCGACACCGTCACGATCAACGTCAACTTCTGATTCGAGGGGCGCCGCCCGAGGGTTTATGCGTAGCATCCTTTCGACAGCTCTGGCGATCAGTCTCTTCGCGGCGAGCGGTCAGGGGGAAGCTTCGGGGCTGCAGGTCACGCCGACGACCCTCGGTCTCAAGGCGACGCAGAGTGCCGACGGGCTCACGCTGAGCAACACCGGCGACGAGGTGGTGCACGCGCAGGTGCGCGTGTATCACTGGACCCAGGGCGCGAACGGCGACCAGCTCGATCCGTCGCGCGGGCTCGTCATCAGCCCGCCGATGCTGCAGCTCGACCCCGGTGCCGATCAGCTGATCCGCGTGATTCGCGTCGGCGCGCCCCCCAGCGGCGCCAATGCCGTCGAGGACGCGTATCGCCTGTCGATCGACGAACTGCCGGTCGATCCGAAAGGCAAACCCGGCTTGCGCTTCGTCGTGCACTATTCCGTGCCTATTTTCATCGAGCCCGCGGGCGCCGCGGCGCTCGCACCGCAATTGCAATGGCATCTCGCCAGCGAAGGCGGCACCGCCCGGCTCGAAGCGAGCAACCACGGCAATGGCCACGCGCAGCTTGCGGGAGTCTTCTTCACCGACGCGAAGGGCAACAGGACGGAAATCGCGGCGGGCCTCTTCGCCTATGTACTTCCCGGTGCGACCATGCATTGGGCGTTGAAGCAGCCGGCCGCAACGTTCGCCGCTGGCGGCACCCTGGAAGTCATGGTCAATGGCCAGAAGACAACCGAAAACCTGTCGCTGGCCGCTTCGTCTCGCTGAGGCTTTGTTGCTGCAGGGCGTTCTCGTCTGCGCGGGTCACGCGGCGGACGCGGCGTCCGGCGCAAGCGAACCCGGCCTGATCTCGGAAGGTGCCGAAAAGCCGGTCGACCTCGGCGGCATCGACCTGTACCTCGACGTCACGCTGAACGGCACGCACAAGGGGCTCGTCCACTTCGGCGACCGCAACGGCAAGCTCTGGGTCAGTCGGACGAGCCTGCTGGAGCTCGGCTTTTCATTGCCGGCCGATGCGGGCGATCCTCTTTCCCTCGACGCCCTCAACGGCGTGCACGTGGATTACGACGCGAAACGGCAGACGGTCGTCGTCGTCGCGCCGCTTGCGCTATTGCGCCTCGACACGACGGAACTCGGCGCCGTGACGAACCGCCGTTCGCAGGCGTCGACTTCGCCGGGTGCGCTGCTCAACTACAACGTTTACGGCAACTACGGCGCGCATGGTGCGAACACGCTGAGCGCGTTCGCCGAACTGCGTGCGTTCAACAGCTGGGGCGTCTTCAGCACGACCGAGCTCGCGCAGCACACGGATTCGGGCAACGGCACGCTGCAGAACCACACCGTGCGGCTCGATACGACCTGGACCACCTCGTTTCCGGACGAACTCATCTCGCTGCGCATCGGCGATATGCTGACCGACGCGCTGTCGTGGACGCGCTCGACCCGCATCGGCGGCATCCAGATCGGCACGAACTTCGGGCTGCAGCCGTACCTCGTCACCGCGCCGCTGCCGCAATTCATCGGCTCGGCGACGCTGCCTTCCGACGTGCAGCTCTACGTCAACGGCCTGCGGCAGTACAGTGGCCAGGTGCCAGCCGGTCCGTTCCAGCTCAGCACGATTCCGAATATCAGCGGTGCGGGCAATGCGCAGGTCGTGCTGACGAACGCGCTCGGCGAAACGACGACGCTCAACTTCTCGCTCTATGGCGAGCACCGCCTGCTGCAGGAAGGCTTGAACGACTGGTCGGCGGAGGTCGGCTTCGTGCGCAAGAATTACGGACTCGATTCGTTCGACTACAGCCACGACGCCGCGGGCAGCGCGACCTGGCGCTACGGCCTCACGAACAACTTCACGATCGAAGCGCACGGCGAAACCACGCGCAATCTCGAGAACGGCGTCGTCGGCGCGGACTGGCTGCTCGGCACGTCGGGCGGTGTCCTCTCGGCGTCGGCGGGCTACAGCGAGAGCGGCAATCGCACGGGCGAACAATTCGGGCTCGGCTACACCTGGAGCAATTCGCGCCTGAGCTTCGGCGCGAGCGCGACGCACACCTCGGGCACCTACCGCGACGTCGCCACTTTTTATGGCGCGCCGCCGCCGACGCTGAGTGCGCAGGCCTTCGCGAGTTACAACTTCGACCGCCTCGGCGCGTTCGGCGTGAGCTACGTCGATCTGCACAGTCCGCTGCAGGACAATTCGCGTTTCGCGAGCGCCTATTGGTTCAAGTCATTCGGCCAGCGTTTGTCGCTGAATTTCAGCCTGAGCCAGGACCTCGACAATAGCCGCAATCGCACCGCTTTCCTGCTCGCGACCTTCTCGTTCGACCACAACATCACCGCGAGCGCCGGCCTGCAGCGCGTGAACGACCGCACCGGGTTCACGGCCAACGCGATGCAGGCGCTGCCGAGCCAGGGCGGCCTCGGCTGGCGCGCGGCCGTCAGCGCGATCGAAGGCCAGAGCGGCGGCGAGGGCGAGATCGAATACCTCGGCCGCTACGGTCAACTGACGGCGGGAATCTACGACATCGGCCCGACCCGCTACGCCTACGGCGGCGCCACGGGCTCGCTCGTACTCATGGGCGGCGGCCTGTTCGCGGCACGGCAGATCAACGACGGCTTCGCCGTTGTGTCCACCGACGGCGTCGCCGGCGTGCCGATCGGCCTGCAGAACAATCCGGTCGGCGTCACCGACAACCGCGGCCTGCTCCTCGTCACGCCCGTCAATTCCTATCAGGACAACAAGATCACGATCGACCCGATGAAGCTGCCGCCCGACGTGCGCATCGCCCGCGTCGACGCCAACGCGACGCCGACGGACCGCTCGGGCGTCGTCGTGAGCTTCGGCATCCAGCCGGTTCGCGCGGCCTCGGTGATCCTCGTCGATGCTGCGGGCAAGCCGCTGCCTGTCGGCAGCCTCGTGCGTGTACGCGGACAGGCTGGCGAACCCGTACTCGTCGGTTTTGACGGCGCGGTCTACCTTGATACGCTCGACGCGCACGATGACCTGGATGTCGAAACAGCCTCGGGCCGGTGCCACGCGAGCTTCGACTATCCCACGCAGAAAGGCAGCATCCCGCAGATCGGACCGCTGGTTTGCCAGAAGGCTTCGCCATGAAGAACACGCTGATCCATTCGCTCATCCTTCTCGTCCTGATCGGTTGCGGACTTGTCTGGGCGATGCCCGCATGCGCGACGATCACCTGCAGCACGGCGTCGATGTCTCCCGTGAGCTTCGGCACGGTCAATCCGCTGTCGAGCCTCACGCAGACGACGGCAACGCTTACATACACCTGCAAGAACTCGACAGGTGGCGGCACGCACTCGGCGACGGTCTGTTTCAGCATCGGCGAACCTGGCGGCGCCCAGACCAACCCGCGCCTCATGACGAGCGGCACCAACACGCTGCAGTTCCAGCTCTACTGGGGTTCGTTCAACGGCACGATCTGGGGCAGTCAGTACTTCGGCAGCACGACGCCGTTGATGGTCAACCTGACGCTCGCCTCGGGCGCGTCGGCGACCAACCAGACGGCGACACTCTACGCGCAGGTGCTGTCGGGCCAGACGACGGCCGTGCCAGGCAGCTACAGCGACAACTATCAGAACGGAGATACGGCGGTCACGGTCAACGACGTCGCCGGCAACACCGCACCGGGCAGCTGCGGGTCCACGCAGACGGCGAACCTGTTCTTTCCGTTCCTCGTCTCCGCGACCGTGCAGAAGAACTGCAGCGTCAGCGCCAACAACCTGAGTCTCGGCAGCGTTGCCGCGGGCACCGCGAACGCGTCGGGAAGCAGCACGCTCAGCGTGACGTGTGCCTACAACACGCCTTACTACGTCGGGCTCGCACCGCAGAACGTCACCAGCACGACCGGCGCAGGCACGATGAAGGGCACCGGCGCGAATGCCAACACGATCAGCTATCAGCTGTATTCGAATTCGGGCTTGTCGACGGTCTGGGGCAATACCGCCACCACGACGTCGGTAGGCAATGGCATGTCGGGAACCGGCACGGGCGTGGCCACCTCGTTCACCGTCTATGCGAAGACGACGAGCAGCACGGACGTACAGCCCGACAACTATTCCGATACCGTGCAGGTCAACGTCAACTACTGAGCATCGTCAGCGCGACGAGACGTATTTCTCGCGGCGGATGTGCGGAATCGGCAAGCCGGCATCCTTGAGCAGCGCGAACGTCTGGTCGACCATGTTCGGGTTGCCGCACAGGTAGGCGACATCCGTTTCCGGATTCGGCTTGATCTCGTCGAGCGCTACCTGGACGTGGCCGCGGCGATCGTGCGGCCGCGGGTGCACGCGCGCCTCTCGCGAGAAGCAGGCGTAGAAACGGAATTGCGGATTCTCGCGCGCGAACGCCTCGAATTCGTCGCCGTAGAGCAGTTCGCCGGAATTGCGCGCGCCATAGACGAGCGCGACCTCGACGTTGCGGCTCGCGATGAGCTGCCTGATCTGCGGCAGCATCGCGCGATACGGCGTGACGCCGGTGCCGGTCGCGACGAGCACATAGCGCTTGTTCGTGTCCGCGTCCATGAGGCAGAAGCGTCCATAGGGGCCGCTGCCGTCGACGCTCTGGCCGTCCTCGAGCCGTCCGAGCAGGTCGGTCGCCGCGCCGCCCTCGACATAGGACACCGCCATCTCGATACGCTGCACAGGCGCGCCGTCGCCGAGCCCGACCGTCGCCACGGAGTAGCTGCGCTTCGTCGGCTTGCCGTCGGGGTAGGTGAAATGGATCTGCACGAACTGGCCCGGGATGAACGCGAACGGCGTGCCGTCGGCGCGTTCGAACGCCATGTGGCGCACGCTCGGCGCGATCATCCGGCTTTCAGCCAGGCGAAGGGAAAAATGTTCTGCCACGGTTTGCAATGACTCCGGAAATGATGCCTCGCAACTACGCAAGATCTTGCGAGGGCTCCTTGCGCAGCAAGGAGAGGATGCGCCCCGCGGTCCGATCGCAGCCGTGATCGTCTCACGCAACTGCAGTTTGTCGGAGTACGGCGGCCGAGGCTGGATATACTAATGGCTCAGCCCCATTTCCGCAGCCATGAGCAGCCCAGAACCCGCACCCGCCCTCGCCGTCGCCGACCTGCGCAAGACCTATCCGAACGGCGTCGAGGCGCTGAAGGGGATCTCTCTGAGCGTTCAGCCCGGCGATTTCTATGCGTTGTTGGGGCCCAACGGCGCCGGCAAGTCGACGCTGATCGGCGTCGTCAGCTCGCTGGTCAACGCGACCTCGGGCGACGTACGCGTCTTCGGCATTCCGATACGCACGCAGCGCAGCGAAGCGATGCGCATGATCGGGCTCGTGCCGCAGGAGATCAATTTCAACCTGTTCGAGCAGCCGTTCCAGATCTGCGTCAACCAGGCCGGCTTCTACGGCGTGCCGCGCCGCGTCGCGGTCGAGCGGGCCGAGAAATACCTGAAGCAGCTCGCGTTGTGGGACAAGGCCTTCCAGGTCACGCGCACGCTGTCGGGCGGCATGAAGCGCCGACTCATGATCGCGCGCGCGATGATGAACGAGCCGCGTCTCCTGATCCTCGACGAGCCTACCGCGGGCGTCGATATCGAGATCCGCCGTTCGATGTGGAAATTCATCGAGGGCATCAACGCCGCGGGCACCACAGTCATCCTCACGACGCACTATCTCGAGGAAGCCGAGCAGCTCTGCCGCAACATCACGATCATCGACAAGGGCCGCATCCTCGAGAATACGTCGATGCGCAGCCTGCTCGCGAAGCTCGACGTCGAGACGTTCGTGTTCGACCTCGGCCAGGCCTGCATCGAGTTGCCGGTCGTCGAAGGCGTCAAGCTGACGCGCATCGACGACCACACGATCGAGGCCGAGATGTCGCGCGCACACGACCTCAATTCGTTGTTCGCGGCTTTGTCGGCGCGCGGCATCACCGTCACATCGATGCGCAACAAGGCCAATCGACTGGAGGAGTTGTTCGTGCGCCTGGTTGAAGGCAACAACGCCGCGCAGGAGGTGGCATGAATAGCTCGCAGGCCAACCTCATCGCGCTCGGCACGATCACGCGCCGCGAAGTCGTGCGCATCCTGCGCATCTGGTCGCAGACGCTGCTGCCGCCCGCGATCACGATGACCTTGTACTTCATCATCTTCGGTCGCCTGATCGGCAGTCGCGTCGGCCAGATCGCGACCGACCAGAGCGGCAATCCGATTTCCTACATCGAGTACATCGCGCCAGGCCTCGTCATGATGAGCGTGGTGCAGAACGCCTACGGCAACATCACGAGTTCGTTCTTCGGCGCCAAGTTCCAGCGCTTCGTCGAGGAGATGCTCGTCTCGCCGATGCCGAGCTGGACCATCCTCGCCGGCTACGTCTCGGGCGCGGTGCTGCGCGGACTCATGGTCGGCACTATCGTCCTGCTGATCTCGCTGTTCTTCACGAAGATCCATCTCTATCACCCGATCGTCACACTGACGACGTTCCTGCTCGCGGCGGTGATCTTCGCGCTGCTCGGCTTCGTCAACGCGATCTATGCGAAGAAGTTCGACGACATCGCGATCATCCCGACCTTCATCCTCACGCCGCTCACCTATCTCGGCGGCATCTTCTACAACGTCGCGCAACTGCCCTCGCCGTGGAAGGAGATCTCGCATCTCAACCCGATCCTCTACATGGTCAACGCGTTCCGCTACGGCCTGCTCGGCGTCAGCGACGTCGATCTCACCTGGGCATACCTGATCATGCTGGCCTTCGTCGTCGGCCTCGGTGCACTCTGCCTCAATCTGTTGCATCGCGGCGTCGGCCTGCGCTCCTAGGGCCTTGTTTGCCCGGCGCTGCGCCGGCATGATTTCGCGGGACGTGGCGGTGGGGCCGCGTCCCATCACAGACCTTCGTCGTCTGATTTTTCCATTTCACTGGGGGATATCGTTACATGTTGCGCAGCTTCCTGTTCGCTTTGGTCATGCTCTTTTCCACCCACGCCGCTCTCGCGCAGGACGCCGCGCCGGCGAAGAAGGACGAGGTGCAGAAGTTCATCGATTCGCTGCATTTCAAGACCGGCAAGGTCACCGTGCCGAAGGCGAGCGCGACGCTCACGCTGACGCCCGACTTCCGCTTCCTCGACGCGCACGACGCCCAGCGCGTGCTCGAGCAGCTGTGGGGCAACCCGCCCGACAGCGACGTGCTCGGCATGCTCGTGCCGACGTCGGCCTCGCTCGCCGACCCCGGCGATTCGTGGGCCGTGGTGATCACCTACGTCGCCGACGGCTACGTCTCGGACGCCGACGCGAGCAAGATCGACTACGCGAAGATGCTCAAGGAGATGCAGGAAGGCGCGGCCGAAGTGAACGCGGAGCGCAAGAAGCAGGGCTATGCCGCCGTCGACATCGTCGGCTGGGCGACCCCGCCGCATTACGATGCCGCCGCGAACAAGATCTACTGGGCACGCGAACTCAGCTTCAGCGATGCGCACGAGCACACGCTGAATTACGACATCCGCGTGCTCGGCCGTAACGGCTATCTCAGCCTCAACGCGGTCGCCGGCATGAGCCAGCTGGAGACCGTGCAGACGCAGATGCCGAACGTGCTCGCGATGACCGAGTTCAACCAGGGTCAGCGCTACGCGGATTTCAACGCTTCGACCGACAAGGTCGCCGCGTACGGCATCGGCGCGCTTGTGGCCGGCGCGATCGCCGCGAAGGCCGGTCTGTTCGCCAAGTTGTTCGCCGTGCTGCTCGCGTTCAAGAAGGTGCTGATCGCGGGCGTCCTGGCCGTCGGCGCGGGTCTGCGCAAGATTTTCTCGCGCAAGCAGGTCTGATACGCGCAGCCGACCACTTCGGAGATTTTGCATGAGCAATGCATCGATGCGCGCCAAGTTCCTTCTCGCACTGGCAATGCTCGGCCTCTCGGCCGCGGCAGCCGCAGAGGTGCCCGCGCCGGCCGAGCCGGCCGGGCAGCGCGAAATCGCGGACGCGATCAGCGCCGACGAACTCAAGGCCACGATCACGAAGCTCGTCGGTCTCGGCACGCGCCATACTTTGTCGGATACCAAATCCGACAAGCGCGGCATCGGTGCGGCGCGGCGCTGGGCGCAGGCGCGCTTCGCCGCGATCAGCAGGGACTGCGGCGGTTGTCTCGAGATCGTGACGCCGTCGCAGACGTTCACCGGCAAACGCGTGCCCGCGCCGACCGAGGTGATGGACATCGTCGCGATCCAGCGCGGCAGCGGCGACGCAAAGCGCGTCGTCGTGATCACGGGCCACCTCGATTCGCGCGTGACCGATGTCATGAACGTGACGAGCGACGCGCCGGGCGCCAATGACGATGGCTCGGGCACGTCCGTCGTCATCGAGGCCGCCCGCGTGCTGTCGAAGCACAAGTTCAAGGCGACGATCGTCTACGGCGTGCTGTCGGGCGAGGAGCAGGGCCTCTACGGCGGCAAGGTGCTCGCCGACTATGCGAAGGCACAGGGCTGGCGGGTCGAGACCGATCTCAACAACGACATCGTCGGCAATACGCACGGCCAGGACGGCGTCAACGACAACACGACCGTGCGCGTCTTTTCGGAAGGCACGAAGAGCGTCGAGACCGCCGAGCAGGCGAAGGATCGTCGCTATCACGGCGGCGAGATCGACTCGCCCTCGCGCAACGTCGCGCGTTTCATGGCCGATATTGCCGACAGGCAGCTGACGAATTTCCGCGTGCGCATGGTCTATCGCACCGATCGCTATGGTCGCGGCGGCGACCAGGTGCCGTTTCTCGAAGCGGGCTATCCCGCCGTGCGCGTGACCGAAGCACACGAGAACTACACGCGCCAGCATCAGGACCTGCGCACCGAGAACGGCATACGCTACGGCGACACGATCGACGGCGTCGATTTCGCGTATCTCGCCCAGGTCGCTCGCCTCAATGCGCTGACGCTCGCGGCGCTAGCGGCAGCGCCTGCGCCACCCGCGGGCGTCGACATCGAAGGTGCGGTAGCGAGCGACACGACGATCCACTGGCAGCCGGTCGAAGGCGCGGCGGGCTATCGGGTCTGGTGGCGCGATACGCTGTCGCCGCAGTGGCAGCACAGTCGCTGGGTCGGCGACGCAACGAAAATCACGCTCAAGGACATCGTCGTCGATGACGCCTTCTTCGGTGTGAGCGCGGTCTCGGCCGATGGCTTCGCGAGCCCGATCGTGTTCGCCGGCACGGCTGGCAGTTTCGCCAGCGAGGCTGCTGCAAAGCCGTAGCCGTAATCTTTGTCGGCTTTTCCAAAAGTATAGAAGTGAACGCGTTGCAATCTCGCGACGCGCCACTCCCCACTTGAAGGAAACGCCATGAACACGAATCGCTACATCGCCGCCGTTGTCTTTTCTGTCGCCGCTTTTTCCGTCCACGCGCGCGATCCAAACAAGATCGTCCTGAGCTGCCCGGTCGAGCGCACGCCTTCCATGCAGGCCGTCGCCGACGTCGTCGGCACGACCAACTTCTGGTCGACTTATCACGCCCGTGAGCGCGTCATCGAACTCGCCAAGCAGGCCTGTAAGCGCGGCGCGGTCGCCGTGAACATCGTCCCCGGCACCGAACCGACCGCAGCGATCGCGAAGAGCGACGCGAACGAATCTTCTTCGGTTCTGCAGTGATCGGCGCAGCTCGTCACCTCGGCCAGAGGTCGAGGTGACGAGACGCTAGCGGACAATGGAGAGACTCCCATGTATTCCCGCCGCCCCATTCTCGCAATCGCTTTGGCCCTGGGCGCGGTTCAGGCGCACGCCGCAGGCGCTGTCGAAAAGATCGTGCTGACCTGTCCGCTCGACCACGTTCCGAAGATGGAGGACATCGCCGCGCTCGTGGGCACGACGACGTTCCAGGCGACCTACAACGCGCGTGAACGCGTGCTGCGGCTCGTTCGCCGGGCCTGCGACCGCGGCGCGGTCGTAGTCAATATCGTCGCAGCCAGCGAACCCATGAATTCGGTCGTGCAGCGCGACGCGCTCGATGTCGCGCGCGGCATGCCTGTCTGGTGAAACGGCGCGCCGACTCACAGCGCCGGCAGGCGGAAGAAGCGCCGCGCCGCCGCGGTCGCGTTCGCAGCGGTCACCGTCGTCTCCTCGCCGCGGTCGCGTGCCACCTCGGCGCAGATATGCGCGAGATACATCGGCTCGTTGCGGCGATGCGCCGGCATCGGCTTGACGTTGCGCGGTAACAGGTACGGCGCGTCGGTCTCGAGCAGCAGGCGCTCGCTCGGAATGTGCCTGACGAGTTCGCGCAGATGCGAGCCGCGCCGCTCGTCGCAGATCCAGCCGGTGATGCCGATGTAGAAATCGCGGTCGAGATAGTCGAACAGCTCGGCTCTCTCGCCCGTGAAGCAGTGCACGACCGCCGCGCCGATACTTCCGCGAACGCTGTCCATGAGGCTGAGGAAGTCGGCGTGCGCATCGCGCTGATGCAGGAACAGCGGCTTGCCGCAAGCGATCGCGAGCTGCAGCTGGCGTTCGAACGCAAACAGCTGCGCCTCGCGCGGCGAGAAGTTGCGATGATAGTCGAGCCCGGTCTCTCCGACCGCGACCACTTCTTCGTGCGCGAGCAGCTCTCGAAACAGGCTTTCGCTGTCCGCGTCGAAGTCGCTCGCGTGGTGCGGGTGCATGCCCGCGGTCGCGGACAGGAAACCAGGCTGCGATCGGGCGAGCGCCAGCGCGTCGCGCGATCCCTGCGCGCTCGCGCCGGTCACGACGAGCTGCGCGACGCCTTGTGCGCGCGCACGCGCGAGCACGTCGTCGAAGTCGTGGCGAAACGATTCGTGGGTCAGGTTGGCGCCGATGTCAACAAGTTGCATGCGTTCGCGTTGGAGTTAGTCGAAGGAGTGCTGGAAGGCGCGCGATTATCGCAAAACCGTGCTTGCCGTCACGCGGATTCGGCGGACCGAGCATGTCGTCGTTTCGCGCATTCACGACTTGTTAACCGCGGCGCAAGGTCGTTGCGCCTACAATCCCCGCAAAGATGGATCCCACCAGGAGCGCAACGATGTACGCGAAGCGGTTTCGGCTTGCCCTTGCTTTGACCTTCGTCGCTGGCGCGACATCGCTGTGGGCCGCGGGCGACGCGAGTCGACCCGGCATAGCGGCGGAACAGGCCACGCGCGCGCGTTTGCTCGTGCCCACTGCGAACACCTCGGGCACCAGCGCCTCAGGCACGAGCCAGGCGAAGGAACTGATCGCCAACTCCGCGCGCGCCTATCCGGCCGGCTGCTTCTCCGACACACAGCCCTCGGCGGCGGGCAACATCGAGCCGCTCCCGGTGGTGACGAGCGGCCCGACCTACGGCGGCACCGTCACGCTCTACGCCTACGACACGACCCAGTCGAACCACGATTCGACCGAGAACGTCACGATCACGATCTGGCGCGTTGCGTGCAGCAGCAGCGGCGACAAACTCAGCTACAACCCTGACGGCGGCCCGGTTGCTGCGACACTCATGCGCATCACGCGCACGAGTAGCGGCACGACGTCGAAGTATCCGACGTTCCCCTCCGTGCGCATCTCGCAGGGCAGCATCGGCTTCGACGACGCGAACTATCGCGACTACGTCCGCGTCGTCACCGAACCGAACACGGTCATCGCCGACACGCTCGTCGACGCGCCGGTGATCGACAGCACGACCTACGTGCTCGAGAACTACCCTTACTCGGGCGCAAGCATCTTCGCGATGAACCAGGCGTTCCAGATCCGCTTCGACAACGGCTACACCAACGGCTCCGGCCAGCCGACCGGGCAGATCGTATTCAACGTGCCGGACTACAACCCCACGGCCTCGACTTATCCGGCGGCATCGCAGCCGCTGCCGATCAACGGCTACCTCTCGGGATCGTGGTACGACCCGACTCACAGCGGCGAAGGCATCCTCACGCAGGTGTTCGATGTCGACGGCAAGACGCGCATCTTCGCGGCGACCTGGTATACGTTCGACAACGCGGGCATTCCGTTCTGGCTCGCCGCGCAGGGTACGTTCAACATCGGCGCGACGTCGATCTCGAATATGACCGTCGGTTATCGCACGGGTGGCGGTTTCGCCGGCAACTTCACGCCGCCGACGACGCTGCAGACCTGGGGCACGATGAGCGTGTCGTTCCCGAGCTGCCAGAAGATGTCGTTCAGCTACAACGGCAACACGAGTGCCGTGAACGGCGGGCCTTCAGGTTCGGGGTCGAAGACTTTCGTGCGCATCGGTTCGATCAACAGTCTCAGTTGCCAATGATGCGCTGCGCGGCCATAGGCGTTTGCTGAGCGACGATTCCGATGTCGCAGGTTGCTGCAACTTTACGAGGATGCGCGCTGCTGGCGGGCATCCTCGTTGCAACCCAGGCATTCGCCGATCTGTCGGTGCATGCCTATCCGCAGAGCTGTTTTGCGGATGGCCTCCCGCTCGGCCAGGTCGCGCGTGATCCGCATGGGCAGTCGCTGCCGCTGAGCCTGCATGGCGATTTCAACGCCTGCTTCGTCAATCCCGTCGCACCGAACTACGCGGCCTCGCAGGTCGAGTGTCACTATTCCGAGACGGTGACGATTGCCGCCTTCCGCGTGCCCTGTAGTGGCGGCACGTCGGCGACTCTGCTCGAGATCGATCGGCCTGTGAACATGCAGGGCAATACGAACAGCTATCCGACGTTTCCGGGCGTCTGGGTGAAGCAGCAGAACCTCATCGGATACATCCGCCTCGCCGCCGATCCCAATACGACGAACTCGCAGATGTACGTGAACGGGCCGGTCTATCGCAGCAGCATCTACACGCTCGAGAACACGATCGGCGCACCGGCGTTCGACTACAACCAGGCATTCACGCTGACGGTCGACAACAACACGGGCTTCGCGGTGCAGTTCGATTTCGCCACGTACAACCCTGCCGACTACCCGGCCGCGACGCAGGGGATGCCGATCAGCGGTTATCTGACCGGGGCATGGTACGACCCGGCGCACGGCGGCGAAGGCATCCTCACCGAGGTGCTCGACAACGGCGACGGCGCGACGCGAACGTTCGCTGCAACCTGGTACACCTTCGACGCGCTCGGCGCGCCGTACTGGCTCATCGCGCAGGCGAGTTTCGCGATCGGCGCGACGCACATCGACAACGTGCCGGTGCAATTCGACGGCAACGGCGGCTTCGCCGGGGCGTTCACCGCGGTGACGCGCAACCCCTGGGGCATGATGAACGTGTCGTTCCCCGATTGCGGCCATCTGCACTTCAGCTACGCGAGCAGCACGAACGCGTCCGGCGTTCCGACTGGAAGCGGCACGCGCGACTGGGTGCGGATCGGCAATCTGCACGCGCTCAGCTGCAATTAGGCCCAGTGCTCGATCGCGTCGATTTCGACGACGATGCCCCTGAATTACCGCTGCTATCACCGGCCTGAGATTGCTGATTCCGCTCGTGGTGAGGTGTCGAACCACGAGCGACGACATGGCGCCGTGCGGCGCTATCGAACCACGCACGGAATCTGGCGCGACGTTCGCGCTTCGATACCTCGGCGCGAGCGGCTACTCTTTTCGATCCGAGACACGCCATCCGGTCTTCGAACGTCGCGATCGACCGAGCCTGCGCAAGCGAGCTTACGCCGTCAGCGCGTCGATCTTCGCGAGCCAGGCATGCTTCGCCTGCGCATCGAGGAACGAGGCTTCGATCGAGTTGCGCGCGAGCGTGACGAGGTCGGCTTTCGACAGTCCCAGGCCCTTCTGCACCGCGAGATAGTTCGCGCCGACGTAGCCGCCGAAATAGGCGGGATCGTCGGAATTGATCATCACCTTCACGCCGCGATCGAGCAGCCGCTTGAGGTTGTGGTTCTCGATGCGCGGATAGACGCACAGCTTGACGTTCGACAGCGGGCACACCGTGAGCGGAATCTGCTCGCGCACGAGGCGGTCGACGAGCGCCGGGTCCTCGTCGCAGCGCACGCCGTGATCGATGCGCGAGACCTTGAGCAGGTCCAGGGCCTCATAGATGTAGGCGGGCGGACCTTCCTCGCCCGCGTGCGCGACTGTCAGCAGCCCTTCGGCGCGTGCGCGATCGAACACCGCGACGAACTTCGACGGCGGATGGCCGCGTTCAGACGAATCGAGGCCGACCGCGGCGAACGCGTGCTTGTGCGGCAGCGCCTGCTCGAGCGTGCGCATCGCTTCTTCGGCGCTCAGGTGGCGCAGGAAGCAGAGGATCAGGCGGTGACTGATGCCGAAATCGCGCTCGCCGTCCGCGAGCGCGCGGCGAATGCCGTTCAGCGGCGTCTCGAATGCGATGCCGCGATCAGTGTGCGTCTGCGGATCGAAAAAGATCTCGACGTGGACGACGCCGTCGGCATGCGCGCGGCGCAGGTACGCCATCGTCAGCGCGTGGAAATCGGCTTCGTCGCGCAGCACGTCGGCGCCGGCATAGTAGAGGTCGAGGAACGACTGCAGGTCGCTGAAGTCGTAGGCGGCACGCAGCGCCTCGACCGAGGGGTACTTGAGCGTGACGCCATGTTTGCGGGCGAGCTCGAATGTCAGCTCGGGTTCGAGCGTGCCTTCGATGTGCAGGTGCAGTTCGGCTTTGGGCAGCTGGCGGATGAAATCCGCGGTGGCGTCTTGGTTCATGAACGAGTCCGATCGAGGAAATTGCTTGCATCGACTTTAATTGTTTTGTACACAGGAGGCCAACGACAGGGCAAAAGACCACCGGCACCTGGCCGGTGCAGAGAATCCATGGGCAAACTCACGACACACGTGCTCGACACGGCGGCAGGGCTTCCGGCGCGCGGGCTGAAAATCGAGCTGCACCGGCTCGAAGCGGGCGGCGGCACGGCGCCCCTCGCAAGCATCGAAACCAACCAGGACGGACGCGCACCGGTACCGTTGCTCGAAGGCGACGCGTTGCGCGCCGGCCGCTATCGCCTGAGTTTTCACGCGGCCGCATATTTCCGCAGTTCGGGCACGCGCCTGGCGGATCCTCCGTTCCTCGACGTCATCACGATCGACTTCGGCATCGCCGATACCGGCGCGCACTATCACGTGCCACTACTCGTTTCGCCGTGGAGCTATTCCACGTATCGCGGCAGCTGATTTCATGAACAAGCCGATCACCGCGGAGCCGATCCGCTTCCTGCTCGACGGCCGTCGCGTCGAAGTCGACGGTCTGGCGCCGACGACGACGGTACTTGAGTACCTGCGCGAATATGCTGGACGCTGCGGCACGAAAGAAGGCTGCGCCGAGGGCGACTGCGGCGCCTGCACGGTCGTGGTCGGCGAACTCGATGACGCGTCTGGCAGCGACGGCACGCGCGTCCGCTATCGGGCGATCAATTCGTGCATACGCTTCCTGCCGACGCTGGACGGCAGGGAGCTCGTCACGGTCGAAAGCCTCGCCGATGGCGAACAACTTCATCCCGTGCAGCAGACGATGGTCGACAAGCACGCCTCGCAGTGCGGTTTCTGCACGCCCGGCTTCGTCATGAGCCTGTTCGCGATGTACCAGGAGCAGAATCTCCATCGTCGCACGGCGAAGCCGTCGCGCGATGATGTCCTCGAAGCGCTCGCGGGGAACCTCTGCCGCTGCACGGGCTACCGCCCGATCATCGACGCGGGTTGCGCGATGGACGACTACGCCACGCCAGCGCGCTGGTCGCGCAGCGACGCGCAGTCGCCCGATCGCGTCGCGGCGCTGCGCGCATTGCGGCGCGATGATGCACTCGCGTTGCCGGGATTCTTCGCGCCGAGGTCGATAGCGGAACTCGCCGAAGCGTTCGAACGCGCGCCGACCTCGCTGCTGCTCGCGGGCGGCACCGACGTCGGCTTGTGGGTGACGAAGCACCTGCGCGAGCTGCCGTCGATCATCTACCTTGGCGAGGTCGCCGAACTCCAGCGCATCGAAAAGGACGCGGACGGCGCGCTACGCATCGGCGCGGCAGTGTCGCTCACCGACGCATGGTCTGCCATCGTCGCGGCGCATTCCGCGCTGACCGAACTCGCGCAACGCTTCGCCTCGCCGCCCGTGCGCAACTCGGGCACGCTCGTCGGCAACATCGCCAACGGTTCGCCGATCGGCGACGCGATGCCGGCCCTGATCGCGCTCGGCGCGACGGTCGAGTTGCGCCGTGGCGCCGCGACGCGCGTGCTGCCGCTCGAGGCGCTGTATCTCGACTACATGAAGAAGGATCTCGCCGCGGGCGAGTTCGTCGTCGCTGTGACGATTCCGGCGGCGCAGCCGGGGCGCGTCATCGCGAGCTACAAGCTGTCGAAACGCATCGACCAGGACATCTCGGCCGTGTGCGCGGCATTCGCGATCGGACTGGATGGAACGGCGATCCGCAGCGCGCGCATCGCATTCGGCGGCATGGCCGCCATTCCGGCGCGCGCGAAACGCGCGGAAGCGGCGCTGCAGGGCCAGCGTGCCGACGCGAAGACGATCGAGCGCGCTTGCGCCGCACTCGCCGAAGACTTCAAGCCGCTGACGGACATGCGCGCGAGCGCCGACTACCGCCTGCGTGGCGCGCAGAACCTGCTGCGCCGCTTCTTCCTCGAGCAGCTGTCATCGAAGGCGGTTCTGCGCACGCATGCTGCCGAGGTGTCGGCATGAAACTCGCAATTTTCGTCTTCGGCGTGAGCGGCGCACAGCGGGAAGGTGAGAGATGAACGACCTCTCGACCGACACGACCCTGCCGACCGGCGCCATCGTCGGCGAACCGATCCAGCACGAGAGCGCGCACCTGCACGTGAGCGGTCGCGCGGTCTACGCCGACGACGTCGCGCTGCCGGCGCACACGCTGCACGCGGCGTTCGGCATCAGCCGCGTCGCGCACGGCCGCATCAAGTCGCTCGACCTGTCGGCCGTGCTCGCGTCGCCGGGCGTCGTCGCGATCGCGCTCGCGGCCGACGTGCCGGGCGAGAACAACTACGGCAGCATCGTCCACGACGATCCGATCTTCGCCGAAGAGCTCGTGCAGTACGCGGGGCAGCCGCTATTCGCGGTCGCCGCAACGAGTTACGGCGCCGCGCGCCGCGCGGCCGCGAAGGCGAAGGTCGAGTACGAGGAACTGCCCGCGATCCTTGATATCCGCAGCGCGCTCGCCGCGCACAGCTTCGTGATCCCGAGCCAGTTGCTCGTACGCGGCGAAGCGCGTGAGCAGTTGCCGAAGGCCGCGCATCGCCTGCAGGGCAGCTGCGAGATGGGCGGTCAGGACCACTTCTATCTCGAAGGGCAGATCGCGATCGCCTGGCCGCAGGACGATGGCGCGATGCACGTGCTGAGTTCGACGCAGCATCCCACCGAAGTACAGAACATCGTCGCGCATGCGCTCGCGTTGCCTGCGCATTCGATCGTCGTGCAGTGCCGGCGCATGGGCGGCGGCTTCGGCGGCAAGGAGTCGCAACCTGCGCTGATCGCAGCGGCCGCAGCCGTGCTCGCGCGCAAGACCGGCCGGCCGGTCAAGCTGCGCCTCGATCGCGACGCCGACATGCTGATCACCGGCAAGCGCCACGGCTTCATCGGCGACTACGATGTCGGCTTCGACGCGACCGGCCGCATCACGGCACTCGCGCTGATGCTCGCGTCGAACTGCGGCTATTCGGCCGACCTGTCGGGGCCGGTCAACGACCGCGCTATCTGTCACGTCGACAACGCCTATTTCCTCGAACATCTCGAACTCGTCTCGCATCGCTGCAAGACGCACACGGTGTCGAACACCGCGTTCCGCGGCTTCGGCGGGCCGCAGGGCATGGTCGTGATCGAGCAGATCATCGACGAGATCGCGCGCACGCTTGCGCTCGATCCGCTCGCCGTGCGCCGGCGCAACTACTATGGCGAGGCGCCGCGCAACGTCACGCACTACGCGCAGTACGTCGAGGACAACATCCTCGACCTGATCACCGACCAACTCGCTGCGACGAGCCGCTATGAGGCGCGGCGCGGCGAAATCGCGCAGTGGAACGCCGCGAACGTGACGATCAAGCGCGGCATCGCGATGACGCCAGTGAAGTTCGGCATCTCGTTCAATGCGACCGTGTACAACCAGGCCGGCGCGCTCGTCCACATCTACACCGATGGCAGCGTGATGCTCAATCACGGCGGCACCGAGATGGGGCAGGGCCTGTACACGAAGGTGGCGCAGGTCGTCGCGAACGAGTTCGGCTTGCCGCTCTCACGCGTGCGCACGAGCGCGACCGACACGAGCAAGGTGCCGAACACGTCCGCGACCGCGGCGTCGAGCGGCGCCGACCTCAACGGCAAGGCCGCGCAGGCCGCGTGCGAGACGTTGCGCGCGCGCCTCGTCGAGCACGCGTGCAGGCTTCATGGCGTGACCGCGGAGGAAGTGCGCTTCGCGAACGGCCAGGTCGAGATCGGCAGCGAACGCGTGTCGTTCGCGCAGCTCGTGCAGTCGGCTTATCAGGCACGCGTCTCGCTGTCGGCGACGGGCTTCTATGCGACGCCGAAGCTGCACTGGGATCGCAGCAAGCTCAACGGCCGGCCGTTCTTCTACTTCGCGTATGGCGTCGCCGTGTCCGAGGTCGCGGTCGATACGCTGACCGGCGAGACGCAGCTCACGCGCGTCGACATCCTCCACGACGTCGGCACGTCGCTCAATCCGGCGATCGATCGCGGCCAGATTGAGGGCGGCTTCCTGCAGGGCGTCGGCTGGCTCACGAGCGAAGAACTCTGGTGGAACGAAAAAGGCGAACTCAAGACGCACGCGCCGTCGACCTACAAGATTCCGAGCGTGCGCGACTGGCCGCTGCACGCGGACGTGCGCATCCTCGAACACGAGCCGAATCGCGAGGACACGATCCATCGCTCGAAGGCCGTCGGCGAGCCGCCGCTCATGCTCGCGATGTCGGCGTTGCATGCGATCCGCGATGCAGTCGCTGCTTGCGGGACGCCCGGCGCGATGCCGCAACTGCGCGCGCCGGCCACGCCCGAGGCCGTGCTTGCCGCAATTTCGAAGATGAATGCCTAAGGGCGCAGGACGCGGATTGACGCAGATAGGCACGGATAAAGACGGATCCAGCGTTTCGATGCGATTCTTAAGGCTCTATCTGCGTAGATCAGATGATGATCTGCGCAATCCGTGTCAACGCTCTTTGCAAAAAATGTCCGGGTCGGCGCTGCCACCCATCTGAGGGCGAGATTTGCGCCCGGTACGAAACAGTGAACGACAACGCATGATCGACTACCTGTACGACTGGGCCAGCCTGCTCGGCCGCTGGCTGCACCTGATCACCGGCATCGCCTGGATCGGCGCGTCGTTCTACTTCGTCTGGCTCGACAATCACCTGCTGCCGCCGCAGCGCCGTGAGTTGATCGACGCGGGCGTCGGCGGCGAGCTGTGGGCCGTGCATGGCGGCGGTTTCTACAATCCGCAGAAGTACAAGACCGCGCCCGCCGAGCTGCCGCCGTCGCTGCACTGGTTCTACTGGGAGGCCTACACGACCTGGCTTTCCGGTTTCTTCCTGTTGTGCCTTCTGTACTTCGGCCAGGCCAACGTCTATCTGATCGACCCGACCGTCGCAGCGCTGAGCGTGCCCGCCGCGATCGGCACCGCGCTCGCGTTTCTCGTTGTCGCCTGGCTCGTCTACGACGTGCTGTGCCGCTCGCCGCTCGGCCGCAACGACGGCGTGCTCGGCGCCGTGCTCTTCGTCCTGCTCGGCGCTGCCGCCTATGCGTTGTGCCATCTGTATTCGGGTCGCGGGGCGTACATCCTGTTCGGCGCGATGATCGGCACGATGATGGTCGCGAACGTCTTCTTCGTCATCATCCCAGGCCAGCGCGAGATGGTGGACGCGAAGCGCGACGGCCGGCCGCTCGACCCGATCCACGGCATCCGCGGCAAGCAGCGTTCGGTGCACAACACCTATTTCACGCTGCCCGTGCTGTTCGTGATGATCAGCAATCACTACGCGCTGACCTACGGCGCGAAGTACAACTGGCTCGTGCTGATCGCGATGGCTTTCGCAGGGGCGGCGATCCGCACCTGGTTCGTCGCGCGGCACAAGGCGCACGAACGCGGCGGAAAGACGCCGCTGCTGCCGCTCGCGCTCGGCCTCGCCGTGCTCGCGGGGATCATCGTCGCGCTCGCGCCGCGGCCAGCCGGCGATGCGCAGGCTTCCGCGGTCCCAGCCGCGCAACGCTTCGCCGAGGTGCAGGCGATCGTCAATCAGCGTTGCGTGCCTTGCCACGCGGCGAAGCCCAGCTTCGCGGGCTTTCTCGAGCCACCGAAGGGCGTGCGCCTCGACAGCGCCGACGCGATCCTCGCCCAGGCCAAGCCGATGCAGGTGCAACTCAGCACGAAGGTGATGCCGATCGGCAATCTCACGCAGATGACCGATGCCGAACGTGCGACCGTGCTCGCGTGGCTCGGAGACGGCGCGCCGCACTGAAGACGAGGCCGATAAATGAGCGATCTAGACCTCGATACCGAAATGAGACAGGCAGCGTTCGCTCATATTCAACTCCTAAATGCGACGCACGACCATCTGACGTCCACAGACCTTGCAAACGGTTTCTTGTTTCGAGGTGAGCGGGTCCCGTTGGTCAATCCTCAGCGTGGAATCTTCAAGCCGCGTCAGATGCGTTTTCTTTTGTCAATCCGTACGGTATTTCCACGTCCTGGCGCCAGGGTTTGGTACGACGATCAACGGCGCGTCCATCAGCAGCTCTATGAAAGCAGTGACTATGTGGACTACGCATTCATGGGCAGCGATCCAGAAGCAGCAGACAATCGATGGTTGCGCGAAGCGTCCGAGCGACGAATTCCGATAGTGTATTTCGTTGGAATATCCCCGGGTTGCTTCACGGCGTTTGTCCCGGTTTACATTGCTGGCTGGCATCCGGATGCGCTCAAAGCGTCGATAGGATTTGGTGATCCGAACGACTTCGTCGAGGGCCGGTTCTTCGACAACGAGCCTGCACGGCGGTACTCGATCCGCGCTGCGCAACAACGGTTGCACCAGGCGTCATTCCGACAGGCGGTGATTGCGGCATATCAGGGGAGGTGCGCTTTGAGCGGCTTGCCCGAAACGGTATTGCTCGATGCCGCCCATATCGTATCCGACAGGCATGAACAGTTGGGTCAGCCGGTAGTTCCAAATGGAATTCCGTTGTCGAAAATCCACCATGCGGCTTTCGACGCGCATCTGATTGGCATCGATCCAGACTACCGCATCCATATTTCGCCGCGGTTGATGGCGCAGAAGGACGGGCCTCTTCTGGAGGCGCTCAAGAATCTCCACAAGCAGACTATTCGCCTGCCACAGCGCTCTATCGATTTTCCCGATCAAGAGCGATTGGAGATTCGATACGCCGAATTCCGCGCCAATGCCTAACGCGGACAACATTGACTAGGCCTTCGCCTCCGTCATGATCGTTGGACTCAGCGTGATGCATCGGCCGGTGATGCACGAACGGCATCGTCCAATGCCGCATCCCTGCGCGCCTTCGACTCACCCGCGAGCGTACGCACTCGAGCATAGAACTTCGCCCAGTCGCCACCGGTCTCGTGAAACAGCGTTACGAACGCCGGCACCCATTGGTCGTAAAGCCCAAACGGCAGCAACGTCGCGTTGTTGAGTGGCGCGGCGACGAAGGCGTCGCGAGCGTGATCGTCGGGCCAGTTTGCATCGCGCCACGCAATGTAGCGTTCGCGAAAATCCTCGAACTCGCGGCGCTTGCCCTTTTCGAGCTCGGCCGGATCGTGCAGCCCCGCGTAGAAAGCACGCAGCTGATCGCGCAGGTCGAGCACGAGGCGCGTGAACTCGTCGTCGCGGCGCTGATCCTGATCGCCGCCCTGGGACAAGCCGCGCGACGTGCGCCATTCGCGCAGCCCCTCGCGCTGCACGAACGTCGCGAACGATTCGTTGAATGCCGTGTCGTCCTTCACGTAGACGAGCTGGTGTGCGAGTTCGTGGAAGATCGTGCCCGCGAGTTCGTCGTCGTCCCAGCGCAGCATCGAGGAAACGATCGGATCCGCGAACCAGCCCAGGGTCGAATACGCGGCCACGCCGCCGACGAACACGTCGTCGCCTTCGGCCGCAAGATGCGCGGCTGCCTCCTTCGCGAGCTTCTCGTCGAAGTAGCCTCGATACGGCACGCAGCCCGCGATCGGGAAGCAGTGCAGCACGGGGTCGACGGAGTAACGACCCGCGGCGAACACGTTCCAGACGACGTAGGGACGATGCAGTTCCACGTAGGTCGCGTAGCTCGTATTGTCGGGAAGGCCCAGGTGCTGCGAGGCGTAGTGCCGCGCCTCGCGCGCAAGACGCAGGCGCGCTGCGAGTTTCGGATCGGTCGTGGGCGCGGCGATCACCTCGTCCAGCGGCTTGCGCGCGTCGGCGAGCGCGAGCTGGCCTTCGCTCACGTGGGCGAAATAGCGCAGGTCCGCGCATGCCGACGCCAGCAGCGACGCCGCGATCACCAAAGCGCGCTGAAGGACGCGGGGCAAGTGAGACAGCATCTCCGCATTGTGCCGTATCATGGCGAGACAAACAGACGAAGAAAACGAGAGATGTCCCCATCGAACCCGTCCGCGCCGGTCCCCGAGCGCGACCTCATCGGCCATGGCCGCACGCCGCCGCATGCGCGCTGGCCCGGCGGCGCGCGCATCGCCCTGCAATTCGTGCTCAATCACGAGGAGGGCGCCGAGAACAGCGTGCTCAACGGCGATTCGACGTCGGAGACCTTCCTCTCCGAAATCATCGGCGCGCAGCCGTTCCGCGCGCGCCACATGAGCATGGAGTCGCTCTACGAATACGGTTCTCGCGCAGGCCTGTGGCGCGTGCTGCGCGCATTCGAGGCGCGCAAGCTGCCGCTGACGATCTTCGCGGTCGCGAAGGCGTTGCAGTCGCATCCCGAGGCGCTCGCGGCATACAAGCAGCTCGACTACGAGATCGCCAGCCATGCGTTCCGCTGGATCAGTTATCAGGACGTCCCCGAGGCGACCGAGCGCGCCCACATCGCCGAGGCGACGCAGATTCTGACCGAACTTTGCGGGCATGCGCCGCTCGGCTGGTACACGGGTCGCGACAGCCCGAACACGCGCCGCCTCGTCGTCGAGCAGGGCGGCTATCTTTACGACTCCGACTCGTATGCCGACGACCTGCCCTACTGGACGCGGGTCGATGCGCTGCGCGACGGCCTCATGGTGACGGTGCCGCGCCTCGTCGTGCCGTACACGCTCGACAGCAACGACATGCGCTTCGTGGCGATGCAGGGATTCAATTCGGGCACACAATTTTTCGACTACCTCAAGGACGCGTTCGACGTGCTCTGGCGCGAGGGCGATCCTGCGGGGCTCGACGCGCCGAAGATGCTCTCGATCGGCCTGCACGGGCGCATCATCGGCCGGCCCGCGCGCATAGCCGCGCTCGAGCGCTTCCTCGATTACGTGCAATCGCACGATCGCGTCTGGATCTGCCGCCGCGTGGACATCGCGCGGCACTGGCTCGCAACGCATCCGTGCGAGGGAGTGGCGGCATGATCGCCCTCGCCGAACTCAACGCGATGCCGTCCGCGCAGTTCACGACCGCGCTCGCGGCGATCTTCGAGCACTCGCCGTGGGTCGCCGAGCGTGCCGCTGCGCGACGGCCGTTCGCATCGCGGCTCGCTCTGCACGCGGCGATGTGCGATGTCGTCGACCAGGCGAGCACACCCGAACAACTCGATCTGATTCGCGCGCACCCGGAACTCGCGGGGCGCGCGGCGGTGCGCAATGAACTGACCGCCGATTCGACGCGTGAGCAGAAGGGCGCGGGCCTCGACGCCTGTTCGCCCGAGGAATTCGCGCGACTGCAGGAACTCAATCGGCGCTACCACGAGAAGTTCGGCTTCCCGTTCATCATCGCGGTGCGCGGCCACGACCGTGCTTCGATCCTCGCTGTGCTCGCGGCACGTGTAGAGAACGGCAACAACGAGGAATTCCATACCGCGCTGCGGCAGATCGGCCGCATCGCATTCTTCCGCCTCAACGATGCCGTCGCTGCGCCGCCGGGCGCGGAGATCATGGCAATGCACGAACGCCTCGCCGCGTTCAGCGACGAATCCGACGCGCTCACCTGCACCTACCTCCGTCCTGCGCACGTCGCGACCGCGCAATTGATCCGCGATTACATGCTCGCGGCCGGCCTTGCGGTCGAAATCGATGGCATTGGCAACGTCATTGGCCGCTGGCGCAACGGCGACGCTCACGCGCAGACGCTGATCACGGGCTCGCACTACGACACGGTGATCAACGGCGGCAAATACGATGGCCGCCTCGGCATCCTCCTGCCGATCGCGGTCGCGCAGCAGCTGCGTCACGCAGGCGCGAAACTGTCCTGTGATTTCGAGATCGTCGCGTTCGCCGAGGAAGAAGGCGTGCGCTTCAGGTCGACGTTCCTCGGCAGCAGCGCGATCGCGGGTAGTTTCGATCTTGCGGTGCTCGACAACCTCGACAACGACGGCGTCAGCATGCGCGACGCGATGCGCGGTGCAGGCCACGACCCCGCGCAGATTGCCGCGATCGCCCGCGATCCCCAACAGCTCGCGGGCTACGTCGAGGTGCACATCGAGCAAGGCCCCGTGCTGCTCGAAAGTGGGCGCGCGCTCGGTGTCGTTACGGCGATCGCGGGCAGCGTGCGCAGCGTCGTTACGATCACGGGCCTCGCGGGCCATGCGGGCACCGTGCCTATGGGCTCGCGTCGCGATGCCGCCGCGGCGGCCGCGGAGATCGTGCTCGCTGTCGAGAAATTCTGTTCGACCGCCGCCGGCCTCGTCGGCACGGTCGGCAAGCTCGAGGTGCCGCAGGGTGCGATCAACGTGATTCCGGGACGCTGCGAGTTGTCGATCGACATCCGCTGCGGCGACGATGCCGTGCGCGACGCGGCCGAGGCCGCTGTGCTCGCCGAGATCGAACGCATCGCAGCGCGGCGGCAGGTGCACATCGACGTGCGCCGCGTCCTCAAGGCCGCGGGTGCGCCCTGCGCGCCGGCGTTGCAGAAGCAATTCGCGGCCGCGATCGCGCGCGCGGGCGGCGACGCCGCGCCGCTGCATCTGCCGAGCGGCGCGGGCCACGACGCGATGAAGATGGCGACGATCACGCCGATCGGCATGCTGTTCGTACGCTGCGGCAACGGCGGCATCAGTCACAATCCCGCCGAGACGATGACAGCGGAAGACGCAGACGTCGCCGCTCGAGTCTTCTCCGATTTCCTCATTCATTTCCAACCGGTCAACGCATGACAAACAACTCGCTACCCAGTGTCTCCGAATCGATCAGTGCCTTCATCGACAAGCATTTCGACGCGGAGTGCGCGTTCCTCGCCGAACTCGTGAAGGTGCCGAGCGACAACCCGGCCGGCGACTGCGCCGCACACGCGCGGCGCGCGAAGGAGTTGCTCGAAGTTCTCGGTTTCGAAGTCGAGGCCTATCCCGTGCCCGCGGATCTCGTGCGCGCGAACGGAATGATCTCGGCGACGAACCTGATCGTGCGGCAGCGCTTCGCCGATGGCGGCCCGGTCATCGCGCTCAACGCGCATGGCGACGTCGTGCCGCCGGGCCAAGGCTGGACGCACGATCCGTACGGCGCGGAGATCGCCGACGACGGCAAGGGCAAGGCGATGTTCGGGCGCGGCGTGGCGGTGAGCAAATCCGATTTCGCGACCTACGCGTTTTCGCTGCTCGCGTTGCGCGATCTCGCGGCGGCCGGGGCGAAGCTCAAGGGTGCGCTCGAACTGCAGCTGACCTACGACGAGGAAGCGGGCGGCGAAATCGGCCCGAAGTGGATCCTCGACCAGGGTCTGTCGCAGGCGAACTTCGCGCTCAGCGCAGGCTTCTCGTATGCGGTCGTCACCGCGCACAATGGCTGCCTGCATCTCGAGGTGACCGTGCACGGCAAGCAGGGCCATGCGGCGATGCCCGAACGCGGCGTCGACGCGATCGCGGCCGCAACGCAGATCCTCACCGCAATCTACGCGTCGCGCGACGCGCTCAAGTCGCGCCTGTCGAAGACGCCGGGCATCGTGCATCCGACGCTCAACGTCGGCTTGATCGAAGGCGGCATCAACACGAACGTCGTGCCCGATCGCGTCAGTTTCCGCATCGATCGCCGCATCATTCCCGAGGAATCGCCGGGCGAGGCGGAAGCAGAGCTGCGCGCGCTGATCCAGGCGGCGGCCGACAAGATCCCCGGCATCCGCATCGAGATCAAGCGCATCCTGCTGTCGCTGCCGCTCGTCAAGCTGCCGGGCGCCGAGCGGCTCACCGAGACGCTGCAGAAACGTGGCAAGGAATTCTTCGGCGTCGACATCGGCGAACATGGCGTGCCGATCTACACCGATGCGCGTCACTACACTGCGGCGGGCATCCCGGCCGTGCTCTATGGCACGGGCCCGCGCACGCTCGCCGAAGCGAATGGTCATTCCGCTGATGAGAATGTGCGCCTCGAGGATCTTCGTCGTGCGACGAAGACGGTGGCTGCTGCGCTCGCGGACTTGCTCAGTTAGTTGCTCGCGGCAGACGGATTGCGCAATTGGGAGCGACAAGCGCCGACTGGGCGAAGTGCCGATTCGGCGAATGTCGCCTCTCGCCCGATCATTTTCGCGGGCGTCGTTTCGTGATCCGCGCAATCCGAGCCGCATGCCCTGGCCATCTCCGACTCTGACGCGTGATGAGCACGCCCGGCAATTTCCCGATCGCGGAAGTTCTCCCGCAGCTGCTGACGCAGCTCGACGCGCACCCGCGCCTCGTGCTCGCGGCGCCGCCCGGAGCGGGCAAGACGACGCAGGTGCCGCTCGCGCTGCTAGCCGCGAAGTGGCTTGCGGGGCGCAAGATCATCGTGCTCGAACCGCGCCGCATCGCCGCGCGCGCCGCGGCCGAATTCATGGCCGCGCAGCTCGGCGAGAAGGTCGGCGAAACCGTCGGTTATCGCATCCGCTTCGAAGCGAAGGTGTCGGCGCGCACGCGTGTCGAAGTCGTCACCGAGGGTATCCTCACGCGCATGCTCCAGTCCGACCCGGAACTGGCCGGCGTCGGCGCGATCCTGTTCGACGAATTCCACGAGCGCCATCTCGCTGGCGATCTTGGTGCGGCGCTCGCGCTCGACGTCCAGGCGGCGCTGCGCCCGGATCTGCGCCTCGTCATCATGTCGGCGACGCTCGACGGCGAGCGCATCGCGCGCTGGTTCGACGCGCCTCGGCTCACGAGCGCCGGGCGCAGCTATCCGGTGCGCATCGTCTATCCACCGGCGAAAGCGAACGAGGAGTGGGTGTTTCACCTGCGCCGCGTCGTCGAGCAGGCGCAGGCGGAGAGCGATGGCGACGTGCTCGTCTTCCTGCCTGGACGCCGCGAAATCGACCGCGCGCTCAATGCACTGAAGTCATCGGAAGCAAATATCGCAAGCCTCGAGATCGTGCCGCTGCACGGCGAACTCTCGCTCGCCGACCAGCACGCCGCACTCGCGCCTGCGCGTGCGGGCACGCGCCGCGTCGTGCTCGCGACCAACGTCGCCGAATCGAGCGTAACCTTGCCGGGCATTCGCGCTGTCATCGATACGGGTCTTGCGCGTGAGCCGCGCCTCGATCCGAATTCGGGTTTCACGCGGCTCGAAACGGTGCGCATCTCGCAGGCTTCGGCCGATCAGCGCGCGGGTCGCGCGGGTCGCGTCGCAGCGGGCGTTGCATATCGCCTGTGGCCGCAGAGCGAGCGGCTGGAGCCTGCGCGGCGCGCCGAGATCGGCCAGGTCGAGCTGTCGGCGCTTGGGCTCGAACTCGCCGCGTGGGGAGAGAGCGGACTGCGCTGGCTCGACGCGCCGCCAACTGGAGCGCTCGCCGGTGCGCGCGACCTGTTAGGCCTGCTCGGCGCGATCGAGGCGAAGAACGACGGTAGCGGCACGCGCCTCACCGAACTTGGCCGCGAGATGCTCGCGACCGGCGCCGATCCGCGCCTCGCCGCCGCCGCGTTGCGAGCGGATGGCCGACAGCGCGCGCTCGCTTGTGACGTCATCGCGTTGATCGACGCGCGCAATCCGTTGCGCGGTGAGGCAGGTCGTGGCGACGATTTTCGTCAACGCCATGCGGCGCTCGCGGCGTATCGGCGCGAGGGCGCGCGTGCTGCGCGCGCACGCGATGCCGATCCGGCAGCGCTTGCCGCGATCGACCAGGCTGCCGCAGCCTGGCGCCGCCGCCTCGGTGTGACGGCATCCGCGACTGGCGACGTCGGGACGCATGCGATCGGCGATGTCCTGTTGCACGCGTTTCCGGACCGCGTCGCGCGGCAGGATCCGGCCAATCCGCGCCGCTACGCGCTCAGCAACGGTCGCGGCGTGACGTTGCATCAAAATACACTTTTATACGGAGAGCGCTGGCTCGTCGCGATCGACCTGCGCTTCGACGAGCGCGACAGTCTCATTCTCGCCGCGGCGCCGTTCGACGACGACCTGCTCGAGCGCGACTTCGGCGCGCGCTTCGTGCAGCAGAGAATCGTGCGCTGGAATCGCGACACGCGTGCAGTAGAAGCCTTCGCAGAGCGACGCTTCGCGCAACTCGTCATCGACCGACGCAGCGTGCCGGCGAAGGCCGAGGACGCAGTACCCGCGTTGCTCGCAGCCGTTCGCGAACTCGGCCTCGATGCGCTGCCGTGGAGCGATCATGCCCGTGCCTTGCGCCTGCGCGTCGCTTTTCTGCGCGAAGCGTGTCCCGAACTCGAACTGCCCGATCTGTCGGACGCGGCGCTACTCGCCGATCTCGAGGAATGGCTCGCGCCCGCGCTGTCGGGCAAGACGAAACTCGACTCGCTCTCGTCCCAGCACCTCGGCGATGCACTTGCGTCAAGGCTCGACTACGCGCAACGCCGGGCGGTGGACGAATACGCGCCGGAAGCGCTGCGCGTGCCGAGCGGCAACGAACGGCGCCTCGACTACGAGCCCGGCAAGCCGCCCGTGCTCGCGGTGAAGCTGCAGGAACTGTTCGGCCTCGCCGACACGCCGCGCATCGCGAAGGGCCGCATCGCGGTGACTCTGGACCTGCTGTCGCCCGCACAGCGACCGATTCAGGTCACCCAGGATCTGCGTGGTTTTTGGGAACGCACCTATCCCGAAGTGAAGAAAGAGTTGAAGGGGCGCTATCCGAAGCACCCCTGGCCGGACGACCCCTGGACGGCTACGCCGACAGCGCGCGCCAAGCCGCGCGCACGCTGACGACGCGTGCTGGCGCTGCTGCCGTCGCTCTGATTCATTGGATCCTGTCCGTCTTCCTTTCTTTCTTCGTTTTTGAAGCAACGGTTTTCGCTCGCCCTGCGGGCGAGCGCCTGACTTGCTTCTTTCTCTTACAGCACGCCATTCACTGGCCGGGGCCGAACGATTGGCATTTGTTCTTCATCTTGGAGCAGAGCTTTCGCTCGGCCTGCGCGAGCGCCTGACTGTGTTTCTCTCTTAGAGCACGAGCTTTCAATCGCCCTGCGCGCGGAGCGCCTGACTTTGCTTTGCTCTTAGAGCACCAGCTTTCACTCGCCCTACGGGCGAGCGAGTTACCTTTCTTGCTCGTGCAAGAAAGGTAACCCAAAGAACACGCCCCGGCATTTGCGCCCCGGCCATTCGGCCGGGGTTCGCGGTCCTCCGCTGTGTTGCGCCGACTGCACATCCCTGTGCAGACGGCGCAATCGGCGCGATCCCTCGCGCCGACCCTTCGGGCATCGCGCTGCGGTCCGCCGCAACTGACGGCGGACCCCAGAGCGGAAGAGCAATGCTCAAGATCAAGAGCAACATCAAGATCGAGAGCAACATCAAGATCAGGATCAAGAGCGTCTGTTTCTGCTTCTGCTTCCACCTTCCTATGGAATCAGGCAATCGTCGTTCTCACGGCGTAGTCCAGGGATGGACGGTCGACGAAGTAAACCCGGCGCCTTCGCGGCG
>Ga0163162_10000511_pt1 | contig 35959 bp, 34 predicted proteins | sample S55metaG_FD_115310 | JGI IMG/M metagenome (GOLD analysis project Ga0163162, IMG submission 115310) | Switchgrass rhizosphere microbial communities from Kellogg Biological Station, Michigan, USA - S5-5 metaG | ecosystem: Host-associated > Plants > Roots > Rhizosphere > Soil | place: USA... | reverse complement strand
CTATCTTCTTATCAATATTACATACCTCTCTTTACTCTCCATTCCCAAACTCGAAGAAATTTTTCGATCACAGAATGAAATTGCGGCCGTGGAAGCGGTCCGCGTATTCTGGGGCGCACAGGGTGCTTTGCTAATATCTGTACTGATTGCATTGACCACACTCGGGGCCACGCATGCAACGATCCTCGTCAGTTGTCGTCCTTACTATGCCATGGCACTGGAGGGTTATTTTTTTAGGAAGATAGGAAAATTGAACAAACACCTTGCACCTGCCAATTCATTATGGCTGCAGGGAGCCTGGGCGTGTATACTCGTTCTCTCCGGAAGTTTCGACCAGTTGACTGATATGATCATATTCGCCGTATTCATTTATTATGGAGCGACAACACTCGGCGTATTTATTCTTAGAAAAAAAATGCCTGATGCGCCGCGGCCATATCGCGTATGGGGATATCCGTTAGTCCCGGCAATCGTATTAATATTTAGTGCTGCACTTTTGATCAACACCTTTTTCGCGCGGCCTCGCGAAGCAGCGATTGGATTGGTGCTGATGTTAACCGGAGTTCCGCTGTATTTTTTCTTTAAACGAAACGTGGAAAGTGTGCGTGGTTGATTTGGTAGTTTTGTTTCACTTAAAGGGACGGTGCCACAAAGTCAAAAAGGAACAAATCAAAACCTTTGTCTGCTTTGTGTGAAACAAAACTTACTCAATCAACCAACGTTTTTCTTAACATTGCACATGCACTTAATCTTCGTCGTTTTCCTCGGATGGATATTGAGTTTTCTCGGGCAATTACCGTTGGGAACAATTAGCATTACTGCAACGCAGATTGCTGTTCAGGAAAATTTTACGAATGCATGGAAATACGCGATCGGTGTAGTAATTATTGAAATTTTTTATTTGAGATTGGTATTGTCCGGGGTCGATTGGATTATGGATCATCAACTTTTTTTTGAAATACTCGGCTGGCTGACTGTTGTTTTATTTCTAGTACTGGGCATTTTGAGTTTTAATGCTGCACGTAAACAACAGCAGGACAAGAAAGCGCTGTTGCTCGATAATAAAATCAATCGCTTCTGGCTTGGTGTAACGATGAGCACACTGAATCCGGCGCAAATCCCTTTCTGGTTTATCTGGAGTAGTTATTTCATGAGCGTAAAATGGCTGCATTCATCATTCCGGGAATTTAATTTGTTTACCGCCGGTGCAGGAATTGGAACTATTACCGGTCTCGCGCTATATACATATGGCGGCAACTGGCTCGTCACCAAAATGAAGGCAAGTAATAAGACGCTGAATAAAATTATGGGAGTGATATTTGTTATTGCTGCAATTGCGCAGATGTATAGGATGATAACGGTTAAAGAATTTAGGTGAGGGAAATGTGATGAATTGAGAATGTGAAAATGTGAGAATGCGACGAATTGAGAATGTGAAAATGAATCGCGGATTTGCGGATTTGAGCGGATTTCGCGGATCTTTAAGTTGAATATGATTATTGAATATTGATTGTTTCCTACGTGAAAAAAGCTAACGTTATTAATCAATTTTAAACTGGAAGATCCGCGAAATCCGCTCAAATCCGCAAATCCGCGATTCATTTTCACATTCTCCATTCGTCACTTTTATCACATTCATCACTTTTGCCCTTCAGTCCAATTCGCTCTCTCATCCGGACTAAACTTCCAGGGAGCAAAATTATTTTCTACATTACTGAACATGCTATTCCATTCTTGCGGTGCGTTGCTATCCTCCATAATTAATGAACGACGGAGTTCAAGAATGATCTCAAGCGGACTGATACTAACAGGACATTCTTCCACACATGCATTACAGGTTGTACAGGCACGTAATTCCTCCGTTGTGATATAATCGTTCAATAATGTTTTCCCATCATCTTTAAATGAACCGTTGGCATCAATATTTTTTCCAACCTGCTCCAACCTGTCGCGTGTGTCCATCATAATTTTTCTTGGCGATAATTTTTTGCCGGTGATGTTTGCGGGACAAGCAGCACTGCATCGGCCACATTCGGTGCAAGAGTACGCGTCGAGCAAATTTCTCCAGCTCAGGTCGAACACATCTTTGGCGCCGAACTTGGAGGGAGGCGTTGCATCAGCGGGTGCAGATTCGGGTTGCAATGCATACAACACTTCTTTCTGTACTTCCGGCATATTGCGAATTTTCCCTTCGGGCCATAAACGCGCATAATAAGCATTTGGAAAAGCAAATAAAATATGAAGGTGTTTTGAATAAGGCAGGTAATTTAAAAAAGCGAAAATTCCAACGATGTGCATCCACCAGCAAAATCTTTCTATTGCCACCAAAGAACTATCACTGAAACCATTTAACAGTGGATGAAGCCAATGTGAAAATGCAAAATTGCCGGTAACATATGTTGCATAATGTCCAAAGTGTCGCTCCTGTAATATTGTATCCGCCGCATTTAATGTAAGGAACAAACTCATCAGGATTATTTCAGTGATGAGAATATAATTGGCATCGCTGCGTGGCCATCCATCCAGGTCATGACTAATAAACCGTTTTAGCTTCAGAATATTTCTTCGGCATAAAAACGCGATACAGGAGATCAGCACCAGGACACCTAAAAATTCGAAACCGTTTATTAACCATATGTAAGTGTTTCCAAGAGGCCTTGCAAATAAGCGGTGGGTTCCAAAAACACCATCAAGAAAAATTTCCAGTACTTCTAAATTGATAATGACGAAGCCAACATAAATCATTAAATGCAGAATAGCTACCAAAGGATTCCGGAACATTTTCTTTTGCCCAAATGCAAGTAAAAAAACATTTTTCCACCTGTCTGCGGGATGATCAGTATAGTCTTCGTCCTTGCCAAGCAAAATATTTCGCCGTATCGACATCACTTTTTTGGTGAATAGCCAGATGGCAACGCCGGCAACGAGGACAAAAAGAATTTGCTGGACGACGAACATGGTTAGATTTTAGAGTAAATTATGACAAATAAATTTAACCTTCTACTCGTTGGCAGCCGGTTCTTTTGATGGTATGAACTCTAATCATGGTATGAACTCTAATCAAGGCTTTCCAACCAGTCAACAACTGTCATCGCGATTCTGTATTTTTATCACTCAAACGCCGGGACATGTACATCCTTACTCAGGAAATAGCGGAAAAAAAATTGCGCCGTATGGCATACGAGATTCTCGAAAACAATTTCGGGGAAAAGGAATTCATTCTGGTAGGCATTCGGGAAAGTGGTCTTGTTATCGCAAGAAATATTCAACAACTCTTGCATGAAATTGGGGATGTCAAAACCGAACTGATTGGCGTAACACTAGATAAAAAAATGCCGGGCGAAGTTACATTAAGCAAGGAACTTCCATTAAATGATAAAGTAGTGATCGTCATCGACGATGTCGCAAATAGTGGAAAGACCTTGTTGTATGCTTTGAAACCTTTCCTTGCATTTCATCCAAAAAAAATACAAGCGCTTGTTCTTGTCGAACGTAGACACAATGCATTTCCGGTCAAACCTGACTATGTCGGACTTTCCATTGCCACTACTCTGCAGGAGCATATTTTCGTGGAAGTGGAGGGCGACAGGGTCAAAGGAGCATACCTCCAATAATATGCAGTTTTTGCTTTAAATATTCTCATGAAAACCGGTCTAAATGCGGTACATTTGCATCCCTTGAAATCACAATTTGAAAAAAGACTTTTACATTTATTTTTTGAGTTTTATCCGCCGCGAATTATGTCGTTAAACTATCGCAGGATGATTGGGTCTTATTTTTTAAAAACAAGTTCGAAATAATTTTAAGCAGGTTAAATAATTTATGGAAGATAATCTCATACCAGAGGAAACACATGATAATAACAGGATAGTTCCCATCAACATTGAAGAGCAAATGAAGACAGCCTATATCGATTATTCGATGTCGGTGATCGTTAGTCGTGCTTTGCCAGACGTACGCGATGGTCTTAAACCCGTTCATCGCCGCATTTTGTTTGGGATGAACGAATTGGGAAACAACAGTAACAAGCCATACAAAAAATGCGCGCGTATAGTTGGGGATGTGATGGGAAAATTTCACCCGCATGGCGATTCAGCCATCTATGATACCGTCGTTCGTCTCGCCCAGGAATGGAGTATGCGTTACGTGCTTGTTGACAAACAGGGAAATTTCGGAAGTCAGGATGGCGATGGTCCCGCAGCTATGCGTTACACAGAAGCGCGGCTACACAAGCTCGCAGAAAGTATGCTCGAAGACATCGAGAAAGGGACTGTTGATTTCAAATTAAATTTTGACGATACAACCGAGGAGCCAACTGTATTGCCCAGCCGGATTCCGCAACTGCTCATTAACGGATCGAGGGGAATTGCCGTCGGTATGGCAACAAATATTCTTCCTCATAATTTATCCGAAGTTATTGACGGATGTATTGCTTACATCGACAACCGGGAAATCACGATTGATGAATTGATGCATCATATCAAAGCGCCGGATTTCCCAACTGGTGGTATCATTTATGGGATGGAAGGTGTAAAAGCGGCTATGCACTTTGGAAGAGGGAGAGTAGTGCTGCGTGGAAAATTGCATATCGATACAAAAGCAAGTGGTCGCGAGCAAATCATTATTACGGAAGTGCCATACCAGGTAAATCGCGATGCTTTATGTGATCGCATCGGCCAACTGGTTGTTGATAAAATCATCGAAGGCATTTCGCATGTAAATAATGAGTCAAATGAAAAAGAAGGTACTCGAATTGTGATCGATCTGAAGCGTGATGCGGTTGCAAATGTTGTCATCAACCAATTGTATAAACATACCGAGCTACAAACTTCATATGGTATCAACAATGTCGCTTTAGTAAAGGGCCGTCCGAGAACGCTGAACATAAAAGAAATGATCAGCGAATTCGTCGAGTTCCGTCATGAAGTCGTTATACGGCGCACACAATTTGAATTAAAAGAGGCGGAGAGAAAAGCGCATATTCTTCAGGGTTACCTGATCGCATTGGATCATCTCGATGAAGTCATCGCGCTTATTCGCAGTTCATCTACTCCGGAAATTGCTAAGGAAGGATTGATCAACGCCGGATGGGGTCTTGACGAAATACAGGCAAAAGCAATTTTGGAATTGCGTCTGCAGAGGCTTACCGGCATGGAAAGAGAAAAGATCAGGTTGGAATATGACGAATTGATGAAATTAATTCAACACCTGAATGAACTACTCGCAAATGAGTCGATGCGTTTCGATGTGATCAGGCAGGAATTGAGAGAAGTAAAAGAAAAATTCGGCGACGCAAGAAAAACTGAGATCACATACCTCGATGACGAAGTACGTATAAAAGATCTGATCAAAGAAGAAGATGTCGTCATCACGATATCTCATCTCGGTTATATCAAAAGAACATCTGCTACGGAATACAGGCAACAGCGTCGCGGAGGTCGCGGTGCTATTGGTGGAAGAACCAGGGAAGAAGATTTCATTGAGCATTTATTTGTTGCGTCTTCGCATCATACCATGTTATTCTTTACAGAAAAAGGAAGATGTTATTGGCTGAATGTATACCAGATTCCAGAGGGAGATAAAATCAGCAAAGGGAGGGCAATCCAAAACCTGATTCAACTTCCACCGGATGATAAAGTCAAAGCCATTCTTGATGTAAAAGACTTAAAGGATAATGAATTTGTAAATAGCCACTACATCGTATTGTGTACAAAACAGGGCATCATTAAAAAAACAATGCTAGAAGAGTTTAGTCGCCCCAGGTTAACAGGAGTCAATGCCATCACCATTGTGGAAAGCGATCACCTGTTAGATGCAAAACTGACCGATGGGAATAGTGAGATCATTATGGCGGTAAAAAGTGGAAGAGCGATTCGGTTTGGAGAAGAGAAAGTGCGGCCTACCGGGCGTGGTGCGATTGGTGTTGCTGGCATAGAAGTGGATGATACTACTGATGAAGTGATTGGCATGATATGTGTCAAAAAGGACGATAAATCAAGAACGGTTCTCGTTGTGAGCGAAACTGGTTTTGGAAAACGGACGCGAATTGATGACTATCGAGTTACCAATCGTGGAGGCAAAGGAGTAAAAACAATCAACGTAACAGATAAAACTGGTAAATTAGTTGGTATACTCGATGTAACGGAAAAAGAAGATTTGATGATAACTTGCAAATCCGGAATCACCATCAGGATGCCAGTAAATGGAATCAGCGAACAAGGCAGGGCGACGCAAGGTGTTAAATTGATCAGGTTGGATGAAGGCGATGGAATCGCAGCCATCACGCAGCTTAGCGAATATGAGCCCAATGGTAATCATAACCCGGATGGAAAAAACGGAAATGGAAATTCTGCCGAGGCATCGAGTGAAGAAAATGACGCACCTGATTTTACGCCGGGAGAAGAACCCACGGAAAATTTATGATCAGTCAAACAAAAACTTCAAATAAAACGGTAATCATGAAACGAATCTTTCTCATGGCAATATTGGCTTGTACGAGCCTTGGTTTGTTTGCCCAGGTCGCTGACAAAGCAAAGGATCTGTTGAAAGCGAATAAGCTCGCCGAAGCGAAAACTGAAATCGATAAAGTGCTCGCTTCTGACAAGAATCAAAAAAACCAGGAAGCCTGGTACTACAAAGCCAAAATCTATTCTGCAATTGGCGCCAACGATCAGTTGAAAAGCACGGTTCCAGATGCGTATGACCAAGCCTTTGATGCATTGAAAAAGTATCTTGATCTTGATGAGAAGAAGGTTTATTTGTTGTTGGTAACGGATCAATATAAACCCATCAATGATATCTACCAGGGATATTTCCAACGTGGTGCCGCAAACTACAATACCGGAAAATATACGGATGCTTTGAGCGATTTTAAAGGAGCCCTGACTGCTATCAATTACATGGCCGATAAAGGATGGATCAAAAAGATTCTAGACACTACGTCCACTTTATATGCTGGTATTTCTGCCGAGAAAGCTAACAATCGCGATGAAGCCGCATTTTATTACAAACAATTAGCTGATTCCGGAATAACGAAAATTAATGGTAGTGAAATGACCGAGATCTACAAATGGCTTGTTGATTATTATGGTAAGAAGGGCGATGCTGCAAATGAATCAAAGTATCTCACAATGGGCAAAGCAAAATATCCGAAGGATTTATTCTGGTTTGAAACGGAACTCGACAATACGAGAAAAGGCGGCAACAAGGATTCTCTTTTTGCAAAATATGAAGAGATCAACAAGGCAATGCCTGATAGCGGAATTTATTTCTTCAATTATGGATTGGAATTGTATCAGTACGCTTCCGATACCTCGTCCGGGAAACGCCCCGCAAACGCAGATGATCTTGTAAAGAGAGCACAGGAAAAATTGTCAAAGGCACTTGAGTTAAAACCAGACTATGCGCAGTCAGCACTTGTACTCGGACAAATTTCATACAACGCCGGAGTTGATTTCCAACAGCAGGCAAAAGCTGTGAAAGGAACAAAACCTGAAGATGTAAAAAAGAGAACGGATCTTCGCGCGCAAGCCACCAAAAAATTTGACGAAGCAATTCCATATTTCGAAAAAGTTGAGCAGAGTCTTGCATCAAAAGGAAAATTGAAGATGCAGGATAAGCAGGCATTAAAAGATGCGTACGATTTGCTCATCACCATTTACGAAACCAAGAATCTGAAAGACAAGGCTACGGCGTATACGGATAAGTTTAATAATGTAGATAAGGTCCACTAAAAATAAATGTGGAAATATGTAGATGTGGAAATGTGAAAATGTGCCGGGAGGCACATTTCCACATTTTCACATTTCCACATTACATTTATTCAAAATGATGTACACTCCCGCATCTACCAGATACGACACCATGAGATACAACCGCTGTGGAAATAGCGGTTTATTATTGCCCGTTATTTCTTTGGGCCTATGGCATAATTTCGGCTCTGTAGATGTTTTTGATAAAGGACGAGATATCATTCGACACGCATTTGATAAAGGCATTACGCATTTTGACCTGGCGAATAATTACGGTCCCGAGCCCGGATCTGCAGAAGAAAATTTTGGGAACATCTTAAAAAAAGATTTTAACGGCCATTTGCGCGATGAACTTATTATCTCCACCAAAGCTGGTTATTACATGTGGCCCGGTCCTTATGGCGAATGGGGCTCGAAGAAATATTTAATAGCCAGTCTGAATCAAAGTTTGCAACGAATGCACCTTGATTATGTAGACATCTTTTATTCTCATCGTCCCGATCCAAACACGCCGCTCGAGGAAACAATGATGACTCTTGATACAATTGTTCGACAGGGTAAGGCCTTGTATGTTGGACTCTCTAATTATACGGCAGAACAAACTGAAAAGGCAATTACGATTTTGAAGAGCCTTGGCACGCCGTGTCTGATTCATCAACCTAAATATTCAATGTTTGAAAGATGGGTTGAAAATGGCTTGCTGGATGTCCTCGAAAAATATGGTGTCGGTTGCATTCCCTTTTCTCCTCTTGCCCAGGGGTTGTTAAGTGATCGGTATCTGAAAGGGATACCCGATGATTCGCGAGCTGCCAAGGCGCATGGATATCTCAAACAAAATGAAGTCACCCCCGACAAGCTCGAGAAAATAAAACGCCTACAGCAAATTGCACAACAGAGAAATCAATCACTTTCACAGATGGCATTGTCCTGGTTATTAAAGGACAAACGCATTACTACGGTGTTGGTGGGAGTAAGCTCCATTGAACAATTGGATTCGAATCTCGGCGCTGTCCAAAATTGGGAATACTCGAAAGAAGAACTTAATGCTATCGAAGCGATCTTAAAATAAAAGCGAATATTCATCCCGGTTTTGCGAACAGTCAATGCACTCGGTACAACTTGATTTCGAAATTCCGCAATCCTTCTTCGGTTTTCCGCAAAAAAAAATTCGTAGTGCTTTTAATCCTCAGAATTTGTAATTACATTTACTAGTTCGCTCATCCTCTGAATATACCAGGAGCAAGATCTACCTTTTCACTGGTTCACTAATCTTTCCATAATATCCTCGAAGAAACAAACGCATCATAGCGATTGATTCATTCGTGTTCGTCGCTGTTGTTGATGTGCATCCCCAGATGCCTGATATCCTTTCGTTAATTCAAAACAGTGTTTATAATCAAATTTTACATGAAAAATAGTATCGTTTCCCAAAAACCTTCATCTTATGTCGTTGCAATGATCATTTGCATGACCGTCCTTTCAGTTGTTTCTGCAAAAGCGCAATCGAGAAAATGCGGTGATTGCTTTGTGTCATCATTTGGCGCAATAACAGTCTATCACGTCGCACAACCCGGAACAAATTTTGGATTTGGTTTTGAAGCGGGGTCCTGGAACAAAGATGAAAGTCCGTTTAGCTATTTTATCGGATCAAAAATGCAATGGTTCAAATCATCTGCTGATAAATCTGAAAACAACGCGGAGAAAATTCGTTATTCAGTTTATGTGAAGGGTCAATATGAAATAATAACGCACCTATATGTTGTGGCGGCGCCTGCATTTGTAAATCTTTCCTCCTTTGACGCGCAGGCCGGATTACGATATGTATTCCCTCTCAGCAAATTCATTGGTATTGGCGTAGAGCCTGGCTATTCATTTATCCAAAAACAATATTCGATTAATACGAATATTCATTTTGCGTTGAGGTAAAGCAAATGTGATGAATGTGATGAATGTGGAAATGTGATGAATGAGAGAATCATGAATGTGGAAATGTGCCGGGAGTCGTCATTTCGAACGGAGTCCGCCGGAGGCGGACGAAGTGAGAAATCCCGTGCCATTTATTGGAACTACATATATCAGCATCGCTATGATTTATCTCGATGTTAATGGCCGAAGATTCAGTTAGATTTCTCACTTCGTCCGCCTCCGGCGGACTCCATTCGAAATGACGACTCCCGGCACATTTCCACATTCATCATTCATCACATTCATCACATTTATCACATTTATCACATTCGTTCAATAGATCCTCGCAAACTCCATCGCATCCGCCTCGATCAGGTCATTCTTCATTCGTTCCTTTCCTGACGCTATTACAACTCTAAACCGAAACGTTACAGAGGAACCTTTTTTCAAATTAAAATTCAGCACTTCTTTTCCATTGCTAAATATTTTTTGTCCAAGTGGATTGGCTGCAAACAATCCGTATCCACGGGCGTGCCAGTAAGTAGGATAGCCGGGATTCCTCGGATGATCGATCATGACGATACTAATCGAGTCATTATTTTTTTTGCCGTACAGCATACACCATTTACCGCGAGTTCCCCAGGCACTGTCGCCTTGTTTCCCTTCACTTGTCAGATAATTTCCGGTGACGCCTTCGGCTGGTTTCACTTTGGTAATATTTCCTTTATCGTCAGTAAATTCTCTGACTTCCGAGGATGGCAATTCAAGTTCATGGGACACGCGAAGACCCAAAAAACCATCTTTAATATCAGACATCGAAACATCTTGCCCGGCAGTCAATATCGTAATGCGATCGATAATTCTTCTGTCGTCATACGCGGTGAAATGGTAAGTCGTTCTTTCTTTCAGGAGAATATTTTTTTGATAGTCCACCCAATTTGCAGTGTATGTGATTGAGCCAAGCCGACCGCTCTTAGTTTGTACAATACTATCCAGCCTGATCTCTCCATACGATTTCTTTTTCTCAGCAGGAATGAGGTACGAATTATTCCAGAAATCAATTCCATTTACATTTTCATAATTCAGCCAAAGTCCAATATGATGTGGATGGTCAACAGGTTCATTGGGTCGGGTAGCAATCGGAAATCCCCTGGTGATCAGTTCCTCATCGGGGGCATAAATCGGATACAAAACAGGCTTTGGTAAACTGTCCGGAAATACGAGGTCCGTAAATCGTTTTCCTTCGATCGATACCGAAACTGTATTTTGATCAGGTTGATTTTTCACATCTATATTCAATTTTTTTTGCGCGATGGCTGACGTGCATCCAAGAAACATAATCAGTATTTGCAGACGATTGGGTATAAGATGCATAGTTCGTAAGAAGATTTTTGTTCAATTTTATAAGAATAGGATCTGTAAAGATTTTCTGGCACGCGATAGCGATAAGTTCTGCAACTAATTTATAACTTTAAATTCTTCCATAAACGATTGTTATGAAAAATTCAAGAAGAGACTTCATTAAAAAAAGCGCGATGGCGGGTACTGCTGTCATTACAACCGCCACTTCATTCAGTGCACAGAGTTATCGAAATATTCCCGGTGCAAATGATCGTGTGCGCGTAGGAGTTGTTGGATTTTCTGACCGGCACAAAGATGCGCATATACCATCGTTTCTAAGTCTTAAGCAGGAAATGAATTTTGATATCATTGCCGTGTCGGATATATGGAAGAAAAGGAGAGAGGAGGGACAGTCATACCTGAAGAGCAAATTCAATCACGATATCACAGCTTGTGTAAATAACGACGCGTTGTACAATTTGAAAGACGTAGACGCCGTGATGATCAGTACCGCAGATTTTCAACATGCATGGCATACAATTGAAGCCGTAAAAGCAGGTCGTGACACGTATACAGAAAAACCGCTGGCTGAAACGATGGAAGATGCCCGCGCCGTGTTAAAAGCAGTTAAGGAATCCGGAAAAATTGTTCAAATTGGTTCCCAGCGCAGAAGTGGTTCAAATTACAAAGCAGCGTATGAATTTATTCAATCGGGAAAATTCGGTCCGATCGTAACCGTTGATCTCACCTGGAATGTAAACCAACCGGGACGCTGGCGGCGGCCTTCGTTGGTTTCACAATTAAAAGAAGAAGATACAGATTGGAAGAGATATTTGATCAATCGACCGGCCGAGCCCTTTGACCCAAGGAAATACTTGGAATTTCGATTATTTTGGCCTTATTCCTCCGGAATACCCGGGCAATGGATGTGTCACCAAATCGATACCGTTCATTGGTTCAGCGGACTTCCTCACCCGCGTAGCGTGGCTGTTAACGGAGGTAATTATGTGTGGAAAGATGGAAGAAAAAATGCGGATACATTAACCGCCGTGTTTGATTATGGTCCACTTAATGATCTAACATCGGGTTTCCAGGTGTTGTTTACATCACGCCAAACAAATGCTGCGGGAGATGTCAAAGAGATTTATTTTTCAAATGGAGGCACGCTGAATCTCGATACTAATAAGATCAGCCCCGAGGGCGGATTAACTGATCACTATGCGAAGGAAATGGGAATGAAGGCAAACTTATTACCGGAGTTGTCTCTCGAAAGTTCTGTAAAAGTCTCCACCGAAGCAAAGACGGGAAGTGATCCTCTAACGTTGGCGCACATACGTAATTGGATGGAATGCGTGCGCAGCCGCAAACAACCCAATGCCCCAATTGAGGCAGGATATAATCATGCTATTGCCGTGATCATGTCCAACGCTGCATACCGCACCGGCGAAAAAGTGGTTTTTGATGAAAAGAGCCAGGAAGTGATTGCAGGCGGCAAGCCGTTTCAGTATTAGAAATACGAATGTGAGAATGTGGAAATGAGCCGCAACTCGTCATTTCGAACGGAGTCCGCCGGAGGCGGACGAAGTGAGAAATCTAGCTGAATCTTCAGCCATTAATATCGAGATAAATCATAACGATACTGATATATGTAGTTCCAATAAATGGCACGGGATTTCTCACTTCGTCCGCCTCCGGCGGATTCCGTTCGAAATGACGACTCGGGCACATTTTCACATTCTCACATTTTCACATTCCTTGCACTAAAGCACTCAAAAATTCGTTTTTCAATAGATTATTCCCTCGCTGAAATATTGCATATATTTATCATATAAAACCTACCCTTTACGACAGTGATTGCGCCAACTGCTGAGAAAAAACATGCTTTACTCGACCATAGACCACAATTGGACGGGGCAAGATTTTTCTCTGTTTTCATTGTGATGATCTACCATCATTTTGCAATGTTGCAGGGACAGCATCGTTTTTTTGATATGACCACTTTTATCGTTTTCTTTTTTGTATTGAGTGGCTACCTAATCACTAAGATTTTATTTGTTGCGAAGGAGTTGGGTGAGAAAGAAGGCATTTCCAAAATGAACGTTGCTTTCGATTTTCTTTTTCGTCGTACTCTCCGCATTTTCCCCGCGTACTACGTTTACTTGTTTTTAATGATGCTGCTTCCTGTCGGTGGCTTGTATCTGCGGAACCACGCAGGGATGTTTTTTGGATACCTCTCCAATTTTCAAATATATTCAGATCAGATCTGGGAAACATTTGCCACGCCTCATTTGTGGACGCTTGCTGTGGAAGAACAATTTTATTTGATGTGGCCATGGCTAATACTTTTTCTTCCTAACAAATTTCTTCCGAAAATATTTTCCGGTTTGATCGTAGCCGGTATCCTGTTTCGTTTTTTATACGCTTCTTTTGTTCCCGGTGCAGTTACCGAAAATGTACCAGTGACTGTGTTGACGCCCGCTTGCCTGGATGGGTTCGGATATGGTGCATTGCTAGCTTATGTACATGTTTTTGAAAAAATGCGTAACCCATGGCTTCGAAAACTTTTTTACGCAATCATCCCAGTATATATTCTCTTATCAGTTTCCGGAACAAACATATATTCGATGACGTTTGGCAGAATGTGTGTCGGAGTCTTCGCCATGTTTGTTATTGAGGGAACGGTCAACGGTTATAAGGGACGATTTGGAAAATTCCTGGAATCGCGACAGATCGTCTATCTAGGAAAAATCAGTTACGGCCTGTATCTATATCATCTATTCGCCACTATCGTGTTGATGAAAATTATTTTAAAAATATCTGAAACGGGTAAATTATTCAGTATCGATCTGAAACCGGTGACAGATATTCTTGCACAACCTCTGATCAATTTTGTATTGTATTTCGGAGTCACCGTCGGGCTCGCCGCCGCTTCGTGGCACCTGATTGAAAGACCCGCGAATCGGTTAAGACGCAGAATTAGAAACGCCGTTATTCACAAGGAAGTGTTGGTGAGAAATCGATCTTAAAAAATCACTTTACATTTTTGTGCTGGTAACCGATCATCTTCTTGATATGCATTTTCAACAAAAAGAAAATAGTCGTATTATTTACATCCATTTTTAAAGCGCGTTCGGCCTGTTCAATTGCAATCTCAGGATGATTGTGATCGTGATAGATTTTGTCGGACATCCGTGCAAAATATTTGGAGAAGTGGCGCTTCGCATATTTCTTAACTGACCTTCGTTCTGATTCCGGAAGATATTGTTGAATGGTGTCGATGACTTTATTGATATCAGTAATTGATTGGCCCGTCAAAAAAGACCTGCTCGTAATATTGTTGTGATGTGATCTGTATAATGCAAGATGTTTCGGAGAATGTGCGACCGGAAAATTTGCTGCAATGCGTGCCCACATCTCCCAATCCTCCCCGTAATTTACGCCAAAGAATCCGCCAAGTTGTTCATAAACTTCGCGTTTTACAACGATCGAGGGTGGTTGTACTCGTTGAGCCCGAGAAATAATAAGCAGCCAGTTGTCAATAATTCCTGGTGCATGTAGTACTGCTTTGTTGTTGTAAAGGAATTTTCCATTTGCATCGATGTCCGAATATCCAGTGAATGCAGCGCCGGCCTCAGGATATTTTGTAAACAGTTCTTCAATCTCCTGGTAAAATCCTGCCTTTACCAGGTCATCACCGTGTAACATATGAATCCATTTCCCGGTTGAACGGTTGAGACAGGTTTCAAAATTTCTCAAACTGCCGACATTTTTTTCCTGTGTGAATAATGAAACACGTCCTTTTCCAACGGCTCTCACCAACGCTTCAATATCCGTGTCCGTACTGTGATCGTCGACAACTTCGATTTGCATTTTGTCCGGTCCCGGATCCTGTACAAGTACTGACCGAATTGTTTCAACGAGATATTCACTACAATTGTAGGCAGGGATCATCACTGACCATTGAGGTCGCGTAATTCGGGGGTCGACCGGCGCAATCACAGGCGGCGTAACAGGTATACGATCGTTCATGGTGAAGTGCAACGCTTCTCTACACTTTGTTTCACAAATGTCGTTTTTTTATTGTGCAACGTGGTTATAATAATATTTCCAGTTGTTGATTCCTGACTCAAGGGCTTTTCTTTCTGCACTACTCCTTAAACTTTTTTCCTGGTTTCTTAGTATTCGCAATGTAGTTTGCAGCATCAGGTTTTTGTCGCGCGACATATTATTTCCATGAATATGGTACGCAGCTATTTTTTGTGTATGCCCGTACACGGGAAAATGACGCGCGATATTAAGGTTGAGATCGTAGTCTTCTCCGGCTTTCAGCCTGCTGTCAAAATGAAACGCAAAAAATAACTCGCGACGATACATTACGGTTGCTTCCATGCCAATATAATTTCCCTGCAATAACGAATTGTAGTTATCCGTGGTTCTTTCTAAAGCTTTTTCGCCAGGAAGGAGATTCCCAGCGCTATCAACACGATCATGACTACCGGATACCATAACAAGTTCTTTTCGGGATTCAAAACAGCGAATATTGTGTTCGACTCCTTCAGGGTATAGGTAATCGTCAGCATCAAGAAAAACAAGAAATTTTCCATTGCTGAATTGAGCACCAATATTTCTTGCAGCAGGAAGACCAACGCGCTCCACACGAATATATTTTACCCGTCCGTATTTGTTACAAACTGACAAAGGATCATCCGTTGACCCATCATCCACCACAATAATTTCTGTGTGAGCGTAAGTTTGCGTTAAGACACTTTCAATCGCTTTGCCAAGAAATTTTGCATGATTATAACAAGGAACTATAACCGAAACCAATGACCCTGGCCTGATATTGACTGGCTCGTTTAAATTGTCGGGCGTGCGTATCGGAAAATGATAGCCCGGATCTTTTTTGGTACGATGATAATATAGCCATCCTGAAAGCCATCCCCGCATTTCCGCGCCCACCGTACCGAGGTTTTCATGCGCGCCAGTAATGCTGTTTTTTATTCTTCTAAAGTAATATTTGGGAAGAATTTTTCGAAAGCGGATCAGGTTTCCTTTGTGCGCATATTTTTCATACTGCACCAACAACGAGCAAACATGCCCCCGCATATAATAGAAAAGCTGTCTCTGAAAATCTTTTTTGCCTTGACGATGCTGATGAAAAACAAAAATATGCGGAAGATAGACGCAGTTCCAACCCGAAGCCAGGACGCGGTACCAAAGTTCGGTATCATCGCTACAACCAGAAGTACCTGCACCAAGTCGCGTATCAAATAATCCAACAATATCAAAGACCTCTCGCCGAAATGCCATGTTCGCTCCTGCACCAATGTCCCACACCGGAACACCGCAAGCAAGATTGTTCAGAAAGAACGTGTGATCAAAAACTATCTGCTTATAACCCTTATTGAAGCTCCAGAATTTTTCAAACTTATATTGAGATTCCGTTTTCAATTCAGATGGGATAACCAGTCCTGTAACGGCCATGGTCAACCGATCTTGAAAGCAGGTTTTAATATGCATCGTCCAGTCGATATCGACTTCAACGTCATCATCTGTAAATGCGATGATAGGGTGAGAAGCAATTTGCAATCCCGCATTGCGTGCAAAATCCAAACCCTTTCGTTCTTCTCTTATATACCTGATCGCCGGAAATGTTTTTATTGCATTGGCAGTGCTGTCGTCTTCCGGCGCATTGTCGACAACAATAAGCTCAAAGTCGGCGTCGGTCGACTGCATGAGTCTCGATATACATTTCTTCAATGCCTCAGGGCGGTTACGCGTGCAAATAATTACACTTAGCTTTTCGGGAGATGAGTCATTTGCATGCGCGTGGATTGGATGACCCTCGATAAAATCATTCAACAACCCGAATTTTTTCTCCGAAAGAAATGCAGTCCATTTTTCATGTCGTTGGTTTCCTAAGTAAAATGATAGGGCAGGGGAGATTGCCTGCGACGCCAATAATTTAAAATCCTGTTCGCTCTTATTATCAAACCATATATGGCCCAACGGAATTTTTTTCCACCAGCAAACGACGTAGCTCCTTTCAGGCGGATCAAAATCATCAAGCGCTGCCAGGGGAATATGGTGAATACTATACGGACGGAAAGATTGCATGCAGTTAGATTTCTTTTGATCGCAATACAACTGGAAAATCCGGTCTGACATAACCGAGCCATTTCCCGTACCACCCTGCATTTTCCGGGCGGTAGTCTTCAACATCAAACGAGAGGCAGGATTCGAAGTAATACATTCGTTGCGTAATATTTTTTACGAAGACAATCGAAATGTAGTATGCGCCATCATTCAAAAAATTTCCGGGAATTTTACATTGTCCGCTAACCAACCCCTTTTTAAATTTTTGATTCGGTGACGCAATATCAAAAATACAATCGCCATTAAAGTCGAATAAATGGACTCCCACAATTAATCCATCCTCCTCTTCCATGTTGTACCAAAATTCAAAATTGACAGTAAGCGGAGTCCTGATATCTATAATATCGAAATCGCTAATATAATCCGGGACAAGTTCCACTTTTTTCATCCGAAAAAATTCATTTCCAGGTGCAGTGGTTCGATTATCAAACTCTTGCTGCAGGTATTGCGTTGTTTCGCTTTTGAGATAGGATGCAATAACAGTTTCAGGATCCCCCATATTTATGATCTCGCCTTTGTTCAATACGATGGCACGTTGACAAAGATTTTTCAACGCCTGCATATTATGACTTACAAACAAAATCGTTTTGCCTCTTTGCGACGAAACTTCTTTCATTTTGCCGATACACTTGCGTTGAAATTCTGCATCGCCAACAGCTAATACTTCATCTACTATCAAAATCTCCGGATCAAGATGCGCGGCAACAGCGAATGCAAGACGGACATACATTCCACTTGAATAGCGCTTGACAGGCGTATCAAGAAATTGTTCAACCCCGGAAAAGTCTACGATCTCATCGAATTTTTTTTCTATTTCTTTTTTCTTCATGCCGAGGATATGTCCATTGAGATAGATATTTTCTCTCCCGGTCAATTCACCATGAAACCCTGTTCCTACTTCGAGCAGGCTCGCGGTTCTTCCTTTTCCCAGTATATGTCCGGTCGTCGGCAATGTAATACGTGAAATAATTTTCAACAAAGTAGATTTGCCGGCACCGTTCCGGCCAATGAATCCAAGCACTTCTCCATGTGCAACTTCAAAGTTGATATTTTTGAGCGCCCATATATAATCGTTTGAATTGCTAAAGGGCGAACCTGGCGGCAAATGTTGATCAATCGATTTCCTCGTCCACCAATTTTTAAAATCTTCCTTCAGCGTTCTTGAGCCCAATACACCCAGCCGGTATTGCTTCGAAATATTTTCTGCCTTAATCAATATATTACTCATCTGAAAGAAAACTTTACATGTTAAATAACGTCCATCACTTCAATTTCCCGCTTGCGAAATAATACCAGGCCAATAAACAATATCACGGTTACGCTGATAATCGTTAAGAACAAATATTTTGCATGAACAATATGTGGTTCAAAAAATGCGGCACGACATGTTTCAATCACTGCGGTCAGTGGATTGAGCCAAAACCAAAATTTATATTTCTCGGGTACTATTGAAAGTGGATACACAACCGGCGCAGCAAACATAAATAAGCGTAACACGAATTGAAGAATATTATCGAGGTCCCGATATTTCGCTGTAAACACACTTACGATTAATCCAATTCCAAGCGCAAAGACGCCGGTTATTACTACAAGTAGTGGTAGCGATAATATCCACCACGATGGTGTCACTTCATGCTTTACAAAAAGAAAATATGAATAGACCAATAAAAATAGTACGAGCTGAATGCATAAACGGAAAGTATGGAAAAGAATGGCTCCAATGGGCGTAATTAATCTGGGAAAATAAACTTTCCGGAATATATATGCATTCGCGAAAAAAGTATTCATCGTTGCATTTAATGATTCGGAAAAAAAAGTCCAGAGAATCGTTCCCGGCAGGTAAAAGAGTATCGGGGGAATTTTCCCGATTGGTATTTTCGCAACTTTTGTAAAAATAATAAAGTAAACAAGCGTGGTGAGCAATGGCTGAAGAAAAACCCACACGGGGCCCAAAATAGTTTGCTGGTAGCTGATCAGGATATCTCGCCGCACAAAACGAAACAAGAGATCCTTGTAGTGCACGATATCTTTCAGGTTCAGGTTGAACCAGCGTTCCTGCGGTTTAATCTCCCACTCCCATTCTGAATTTTTGTTCATCTATACATTCGGATTTGATCAACATTGCGTTCCTTGCACTCATTAATCGATGCGGGCCCTTCCATACAACGCTAATTGACGTCAAAATATATAAAAATTGGCAGTTTAAGCTATAAGATTTGCGATCGGAAATGCTGGCACAGAATTTTAGGCCTTTTCGGTTATTAACTACCACTATGGCTGTTTCGATGCAAAAGAAAAAAAGTTCCTCAAAGATTGCAAAGGATATTGCATCGTTGCTGGAAAAAGGACGGAAATCACCGATGCCCACAAGCGTCAAACCCATGCTGGCAACATTGACCGATAAGCCATTTGAAGACGAGGACTGGCTGTATGAAATCAAATGGGACGGATACCGGGCAATCAGTTATCTGTACAATGGAACGGTTGATATCCGTTCCCGAAACAATCTTTCATTTAATGCAAAATACCAGCCGGTAACAGATGCTCTTGGCGACTGGAACATAAATGCAGTCGTGGATGGAGAAATTGTGGCACTCGACGAAAAAGGCCACGCTAATTTTCAACAACTGCAAAATTTTGCACGACACGGAGGTAGCGCCCACCTTGTTTATTATGTGTTTGACCTTCTGTGGTATGATGGAAGAAATATCACTGCGCTTGCTCTAACCGATCGCAAAAAAATACTTGAAAGTATTTGTCCAACCGACCAGTCTGTCATTCGCTACAGTGATCATGTAATAGGAAAAGGAAAATTATTTTTTAATGTCGCGATGAAACAGGGACTGGAAGGTGTGATGGCAAAGAAAATGGATAGCGAATATATAACGGACTTCCGTAGCCGAAACTGGCTGAAAATAAAAAACAATCATCGCCTCGAAGCAATTATTTGTGGTTTTACGAGTCCACGTAAGAGCCGTAAACATTTTGGTGCCGTTATCCTTGGCAAATACTTCGGGAATGAGTTGAAATATATCGGGCACAGCGGTTCTGGATTTAACGATAAGAACCTGAGAGAGCTTTCTAAAAAATTCCAACCACTGATTACCGGCAAATGTCCTTTTCGCAAGGAACCGAAGACGAATATGCCGGTGACCTGGATAAAACCAGAATTAGTTTGCGAAGTAAAATTTTCCGAATGGACGGAAGAAAAAATCCTTAGGCACCCAATATTCGAAGGATTGAGGGAAGAGAAAAGGGCTGCGCAGGAAAAAAATGAACGGATTGTTCATTCTCCCAACAAACGAAAAAAATAACACATGACAGCAAAAACAAAAACGCCGGTAAAAAAAGTTGCCAAACGTTCTTCAAAACCTGTCGAGAAAAAAGTAGAGGCAACCGGGAAAATGCCATTTCCGCCTGGATCAAAAGAGGAAACTGTGACGATCAACGGGGAGAAATTGACATTTACAAATCTTTTCAAAATATATTGGCCAAAAGAAAAAATTACTAAGCGGGACATGTTGAATTATTATTATGAGATCATGCCCTACATCCTTCCATACATGCGTGACAGGCCGCAATCATTGAATCGACACCCAAACGGAATAAACGGGCCAAATTTTTATCAGAAAAATGTTGAAGGAAAAGTTGCGGACTGGATCAAAACATATCCTTATACCAGTGAATCAGACGGGAAGCTCAAGCAGTTTTTGGTCTGTACAAACGAAGCAAGTCTTCTTTATATAGCAAACCTGGGTTGTATTGAGATGAACCCGTGGCACAGCAGGGTTCAATCGGCGGATAAACCGGACTGGTGCGTTATTGACCTGGACCCGGATGGAAATCCATTCAGCCAGGTCATTGAGGCTGCACTTGCTGTCAAAAAAATTCTTGATTCGATCAAGATAACTGCTTATTGCAAAACTTCTGGTGCAACAGGTATGCATATTTATATTCCGCTTGGGGCGGCGTATTCTTATGACCAGTCAAGGATGCTCGCCGAAATTATTGTGAGACTCGTACACGAACAAATTCCTTCATTTACGAGCCTGGAGCGGAACCCTGCAAAGCGTAAGAAAAAAATTTATCTAGACTACCTGCAAAACCGGACAATACAAACTATCGCTGCGCCATATTCATTGCGACCAAAACCGGGTGCTACTGTATCCACTCCATTGCATTGGGAAGAACTGAAAAAAGGATTGACGCCCGCGCAATTCACGATGTACAATATTTTGGACAGGGTGAAAAAAGAATCGGATATTTTCAAGCCGGTGTTGGGAAAGGGAATTGATTTGCAAAAGAAACTTAAGGAAATAAGTTAAAATTTAGATGGCGGATGATGGACAATAGGTTGACCAGTTGAAAAGTTGATTTGTGGAGATGTTAGTCGCAAGCCGTCATTTCTCACTTCGTCCGCCTCCGCCGGACTCCGTTCGAAATGACGGCTTGCGACTAACATCTTCAACCAATCAACGACTCAACCAATCGACTATAACATGTCATTTTATATCTCGCCTCATGGCATAATTTTTTAAATTAATTCTCAAATCTATTTTATGGCAAAAACAACTCAATCAAAAAAAACAAAATCCCCTTCCTCAAAAAATATGGAGCAAAGCGGGTCAGACAATTCTGAGTTAAAGGAATTCTTCATTGATGAATTGAAAGATGTTTTATGGGCTGAAAAGCACATCATCAAAACGCTGCCAAAAATGAAAAAGGCTGCAACGACAGAGGATTTAAAAAATGCTTTTGAAGAGCACCTCGAAGTGACGAGAACGCACGTCGAAAGGTTGGAACAAATCTTCGGAATATTGGGAGAAAAAGTACAAGCAAAAACTTGCGAAGCAATTGAAGGAATTACAAAAGAAGGCGAATCGATCATTGACGATACAGAAGACGGAAGCGCAACAAGAGACGTTGGATTAATTATGGCTGCGCAGAAAGTAGAACATTATGAAATCTCAACGTACGGAGGACTCGCACAGCTTGCTACAACACTAGGATTAAAAGAGGTTGCGGGGTTACTACAATCTACGTTAGAAGAAGAAAAAGAAGCCGATGTTAAACTTACCGAGATCGCTGAAAGCAGCGTGAATGTGGAGGCAGCGCATGAGCCGGAAAAAGATTGATACTGAAATTGCGAGTTTCACGTAAAGGCATAGAGCAAAATAAGGCGCAAAGAATCACTAAGGTTAATTCTTTATACTTGAGAATCTTTGCGCATTATTTTCCTCTATGCCTTTGTATGAAAAAACATCATTCGTAATGTTCGAGAGATCTTATTTTAGTCAGTAACGACTTCGTATCAAAAGGCTTTGCAAAAAAGTAATCCGCGCCCGCTTCGTAGGATTTATTCTCCACGTCAGGCAGACCGGACATAATATAGACGGGAATATTTTTCAATTGACTGCTTTTTAACTCAGCACATATTTCCAAGCCGTTTCCATGTTCGAGTTTGATATCAAGCAAAATCAAATCTGGTTGGAGCAAACCGGTCGTCTTTACAATTTCATCTGCATCAGAAATCGGGCAGATTTTGCAATTGTAGGCCTGTAATAAAAAGCGCAGCCCATGCAACAGGTCCAGGTCATCTTCAACGATCATTATTTTTAACATAGGATCAGAAGTTTATAACAAACCTCCTATTTGGTGCCAATTTTAAATACGTTTAAAACAGACATAAGGTTTACTTTTTTGTAGAGTGATTTCCTCAAAATTAGACAATTGCGAATATTGATGCAAGGTAGATTCTATGCTTTTTCCGACACTGGGTTACGTAAATGTCCGAGGTAATTTTCCGAGATATATTTATTCGAAATAAATTGCAACGGAAATTATCTTCGAATTATGACAGTACATGTTTGTATAAATGGAAAGGTGCAAGGCGTTTACTTTCGCGGAAGTGCAAAAGAAAAGGCAGATGCACTACAAATTGTAGGCTGGATAAAAAATATGCCGAATGGCAGTGTTGAACTGGTAGCGAAAGGGACCGAGAAGGCGATAAGAGAATTTATTGAGTGGTGTCATCAAGGACCAAAAGGTGCTGTTGTTTCGAGTGTAGAGGTGACCGAGGAACCTGAAGAAATAAAACTTGGAAAATTCCTGATTGCGCGGTAGCTAATTTTCATTTTCGTCTATCAAATCATCGAGTTCTTCATCGCTGATTTCTCTTTCCTTGTCCTTCTGCGGATTTTCCGTTGCGTCAAAGGCGTTTGATGAACCCAGGGATTTTTCCGCATCGGCCCGTTCGGCTCGGTTATCTTGAGATTTATTTTTTCTTTCTGAGTCCGTTTGATTGTTTTTCTTTTTCAATGAAATTTATTTTTGCATTTCGATTGTTCCGACATCTGAAGGCTGCCCTTCGACTACAACAATTCCATCTTTCGATACATTGCGGTACGGTGGTTTACCTTCAATGACCAACAGATATGTTCCAGGTTTCACATTGTCGATTTGAAAATAACCGCTGTTAATCGGGGCATTTAAAGTATCCGGTCCGTATATCCACGCGCGCAATGCGGCGTCTTCCGGATTTACTTTACCTTTCACTGGCCCGCTCCAATTTGTTTTAAATGCAAACAGTATCCCGAGTGAAAAAGTAACGAGAATTGCTACAATATTTTTTATCATGGAAATCGATGTCAAAAAATCATGCCCAGTGGCCCGGCACCCAGTAGTAACCATGTCCATGATGATTTTTCCAATGTCCCGGAATCCATTTTAATCTCCCGTGCGGAGGGACTGCCCAGTATCCGGGGACGTGCACATACGATCCATTCCTGACAACCCATTCATGTTCTACCCAAATATGTCCCGGTGCAGGAGGAGCCGGTCTCACAATAACAGGAGCCGCCGGTTGAACTTTCACGTATACTCGTGGTGCCTGTGCGCTTGCATTCTGGGAAAATGCAACAGATGTTACCAGAAGAATGACAGCAAAAAAATATTTTTTCATATTTATCATTTGAGAAATGATCGATGCTCATTTCCAGTCTCTTCACCGTATTAAGGTAAAAAGTATGCCAGTTTGATCGATGGTGGGAAGATAATAGTTGGCAGTGAAGAATTCAGTAATCAATAATCAACGGGAAATATAGAATGCTCAAGTAGGTGGCGGGTAGTGTCTGAGTTGATCATTGATTGTTCACTGTTGATTATTGGATTCTTTAGTGACAGCTGTCACCCGTCCACAACCAACTCTTCCCGTGGCAGAACTTTTGATGGAATTCACTCATCATAAAAACTTTTTTTATGGCTAAGTATTCAAAAAAAGCAGGAACGAAAGTGGAACGTGCAATGCATGAAATGAAAGAGGGTCAATTGAAAAGTGGGCGCAGTGGGAAAAAGGTAACTAATCCAAAACAGGCGATCGCCATTGGATTGTCTGAAGCGCGCGAAGAAGGCGCTAAAGTGCCAAAGGCTTCCAAAAAGAAGACTACGGCGAAAAAATAATCCTGTTGTTTCCCATTTGGGCAATTAAACCGACCAATACCTACAAGGTCTTACCATTGATTTCCCTAGCTGGTTCTTTCCGGTGGGAAATTATAGATATCTTTGTGGATAACAAATGCAACCCGCGTGCAATAATTTACGTAAATTCAATAAATTTTTATTATGAATACTGTTGATGATTACAGGGTATCAGAAAGGGGAGTGGTAAGTACAATCCATGTGCTGAATACAGGTGAGATCATTTCTTCTCTTCAGGACTATATGAAGGTGGAAGATAGATTTTCGTGGGTAGACCGTACGTTTATCGTATCTAAAATATTGGATCTTCAGAAGAAGACCGACGATAGAAAAAGATCATTCATCGTGATCTATGAAGATGGAAACATTATCCGCGAGTTCGTTAATGTCGATCAGGGATTTAAGCCATTGAACTTCTATTAATCGAATATTTTAGTACCACATAAATAAATTGGAAAAGCCGGAACAATATCCGGCTTTTTTTATATAACAGTCGAAGGACTTCTAGTCATTCATCTTCTTCATCTTCCTCTTCGATCAGGCCTGAATCTAAATCGTCGCCGAACTTATGATTGCGCATTCCTTTTTCATTCAATACTTCTCCTTCATTATCCTTATTGTCCAGTGCAAGATCATCAATTGGTTCTTCTTCCGTCGACTCCGGGTCAAATGCATCATCGAGTAATTTTCTTTCCGATGCGCTCACGTTATTTCCTTTATCCGATACGATGTTTTCATCTTCGTTCAACGCCACTCCTCCTTCTTCATCCGACGATGAAATCGTTGTATCCGCCGATCCGGATGCAATCGACTGACGGTTTTTCTTTTGCCGGGGAATGTCGTTGACGTCAGGCAAATCCAAACTTCCTTCATCTGACTTTAATTCTTTTTGATCTTTTTCAGTATCCTGGATATCTAATTGGCCTCTATTATTTTTTTTATTTTTTTTCATGACCTTTTCTTCAAATAATGGAAATTTCATGCCAGTTCGCTCGTGACTATGCAGCGAAACGGTCGTGGCTTTTTGATTGCATAGTCAGGTTGAAACGATTTCATTCCATGGATCTTCGTACAAATTATCCTTATTGGCTCCTTAACCACGGAATCATAAAAAGTTATCCATCGCTGGATCGAAACATTAAAACAGAAGTAGTGGTCATCGGTGCCGGGATCAGCGGAGCACTCGCCGCTTGGCATTTGTGCAAGGCCGGCGTACAGACGGTTGTGATCGACCGCCGGCATGTGGCGATGGGAAGCACTTCGGCAAGCACTGCATTATTGCAATATGAAATTGACAAACCGTTGGTGGAGTTGTCAAAAGTCGTCGGAGAAAAAAATGCGGTCAGAAGTTATCTTCTGTGCTTACAGGCAATCGATACATTGGAAAAAATTTGCAGAAAAATTCCGGGGAAGGCAGATTTTGAACGTAAGCCGAGTTTTCAGTTTGCATCTGTCGAAAAGGATATTATCGGACTTGAGCAAGAGTTCAAGGCGAGAAGAAAAGCCGGCATTTCCTTACAGTTCCTGGATCCGCCTGGTATCAAAAAAAAATTCGGCTTTAATAAAAGTGCAGGATTGTTGTCGAAAGATGGAGCGGCGGTCGATGCATACGCGCTTACGCATGGATTGTTGAACGACTGCAAAAAAAATGGAATTGCGGTGTTTGACCATACTCACGTAACGCAAATCATTCACCATAAAAAGAGCGTAGAGCTTATTACAGCTGATGGCAGAAAGATCAAAGCAAAAAAGCTTGTCATCGCATGCGGGTATGAATCGCAAAAATATATTTCCAAAAAAGTACAAAGTCTGCAAACCACTTATGCGATCATCAGCGAACCATTCATGGAAAATAAGTTCTGGTTTAAAAACGCATTGATCTGGGAAACTGCGCGTCCCTATTTGTATCTCCGCTCGACGCGGGACAATCGTATTTTAATTGGTGGAAAAGATGACGATTTTTCTGCAGCATACAAGCGCGATGAGGCCCTTCCCCAAAAGATGAAAGTTTTGGAGAATGCATTTCGTAAACTTTTTCCCGCTCACATGTTCAGGACAGATTTTGGTTGGGCCGGAGCATTCGCCTCCACAAAAGACGGATTGCCATATATCGGATCGGTCGCACAACGACCAAATACATACTTCGCCCTAGGATACGGTGGTAATGGAATTACTTTTAGCGTGATTGCTGCAAGAATCATAACGGATCAAATCCTGGGAGTTAAAAACACAGATGCTGAAATTTTCCGCTTTGATCGCTAGTTGTAGAAAAAATTTCCGGATGTATCCTTTGATCTACATGAGTTAGTCAGGATAACTATGTTTTTTATTTAATTGAGAAATTAACTTATCATTTACTCAGGCACGGTTTTTTTAAAATTATTTGAAAAAAGTTATGCGTTTGGAAAAGGCTAAAATTATTACATCGATTTGTTTGTTCGTCGGATGGATTGTCATTCTGTTATTTCTAAACAATCTCAATGACGACGAATTATACGGACTATATATCCTTGGCGTATCAACGGGGATATTGCTCCTGGTCAGTCTCTTTGATTTTAGCCACAAGAAGAAATACACAAGACACCTAAAATAACCACATATGAAAAAAATTAAATTATGCTTTGTCGCACTGTGCTTCCTGGCGGGTGTCACAGCATGTGGTAATTCAGGAGATGCGAAGCAGAGCGACAAGGATACTACCGGCGACAGAACCCTTCCGCCGCCCGCTGACAACAGCAGTGCAACAAATCCTTCATTGGCAGATACGGCATATCATCCAAAAGATACCATGAAGACACATGGTGATTCAACACGCAAACACAAATAATGATCGTGCGAGCGCCGATTAGAGCGGATTAACGCGGACAAGCAGGTTGAGCATTAAAAATTGATTTTCGGGCATTTTCACCCTCAAAGGAGACGATCGATATCCAGTGGTCTGTCCATTTTTCAACCGCTTTGCCTACGAAAGTCTGCCCATAATCCATGATCCGGAATCCGCGATTATCTGTAACTTTCCCTCCAACTTGATTGCCTTGCGATAATCCTCACTGTTTCCCATATGCGCGGCATGGACAATATAACGTCCTTGTACAGCCGATGAGCATTACTGCATGCAATTTCACCCACAAAACTTTTGCTTATGCAAATAAACGTAGAAACAAAAGCTGCTGCACATGCTGCGCCAGTTGATAAGAAAGCGCTCAACTATGTAATCCGTGTTTCCCTGATTGCAGCCTTAGGAGGTTTTTTGTTTGGGTTCGAAACAGCAGTAATATCCGGGGCCGAAAAAACAATTCAAAAATTGTGGGATCTCCATGGTTTTTCGCAAGGTTTTACTGTAGCATCCAGTTTGATCGGAACGATTCTCGGATCCCTGCTTGCTGCGTCTCCCGCGCAACGATACGGAAGAAAAAAAGTATTGCAGGGAATAGCCTTACTGTATATTCTTTCCGCAATCGGCTCTGCACTTAGTCCTGCATGGATACTATTTATCATATTCCGACTGATTGGCGGACTCGCTGTCGGAGCATCATCGGTAGTTGGACCCATGTATATCTCCGAAATTTCTCCTGCACAAGTTCGCGGCCGGCTGGCGGGATCATTCCAGTTGAATATTGTTATTGGAATTTTCATCGCGTACGTGAGCAATTATTTATTTGCAACTGGTGGAGAAAATTCATGGCGATGGATGTTGGGTGTGATGGTAATTCCATCGGCGTTATTTGCAGCATTGCTAAGAACAATTCCCGAAAGTCCGCGTTGGCTTGTATTGAATAACCGCGATGATGAAGCGCGTGCTGTTTTTGCACGAACAGGTGAACACAATGCAATCGGTTTGATAAAGGAAGAACACGAGTTGTCAAAAACCGGGGTCAAAGAAAAATTATTCAATGGGAAATATAATAAGCCGATTCTATTCGCGGTGGTACTCGCCATGTTTAACCAGCTTTCGGGTATCAATGCAATCTTATACTATGCACCACGCATTTTTGAAATGGCTGGTTTCTCAAAGGACCAGGCTTTTTTACAACCAATTTTCGTAGGTGCGGCGAATTTGTTATTTACATTAATTGCAATGTCATTCATTGATAAGTTTGGAAGAAAAACTCTACTGATTATCGGATCTGTTGGTATGATTGTTTTCCTCGCACTTGCAGCGAATGCATTCCGGCAACAATCAACCGGAACTTTTGTGATCTGGTATTTGATTGGCTTCATTGCCTTTTTTGCTTTCTCCCAAGGTGCCGTTATTTGGGTTTTCATTTCTGAAATTTTTCCTAACTCAGTCAGGTCCCAGGGTGGATCGTTGGGAAGCTTTACACACTGGACCATGGCCTTCGTGATTTCACTCACTTTCCCTGTAATTGTCGAAGGAAGTAAAAACGGCGGATTTTATTCTTTCATCTTCTATAGTGGAATGATGCTGCTCAACCTGTTGTTCACCTGGTTTGTTTTGCCGGAAACAAAGGGAAAATCGTTGGAGGATATTCAAAAAGAATTGGGAATATCGTGATATCGCAGGCAAAACTTTTTTCAAATCGGTCTCTGCAAACTCAAAAACTTAAGCATGGCAACAAGGCGACAAATACTTACACTGGACGAATTTACCATTCAACAATACAGGAAAATCCCAAATGCAACCGGAGAACTAAGTACGCTGCTTCGCGATCTCGCCCTGGCTGCAAAACGAATTAATGTGGAAGTCAATAAGGCCGGGCTCGTAGACATCATCGGAGATGCAGGCATCACAAACGTGCAGGGTGAAGCAGTAAAAAAACTGGATGTGTTCGCAAATAATCAGATGGTAGGAGTTTTGCAAAACGGAATCAGTTGCGCAGGAATTTGCAGTGAAGAGATGGATGATCTCGTTGTGTTTGATGAAGAAATCAGCAACGAAAGTAAATATGTTGTGATGTTTGATCCGTTGGACGGGAGCAGCAATATTGATACAAATGTTTCGATCGGAACAATTTTCGGAGTGTACCGGAGAGTAAGCGAATTAGGAAAAGCATGCACGTTGAAAGATTTTCTTCAATCTGGTTTGAAGCAGGTTGCTGCCGGTTATGTTGTCTACGGCTCTTCTACCATGTTTGTATATGCAACAAGAAGAGGAGTGAATGGCTTTACGCTTGATCCCTCGATCGGGGAATTTTGTTTGAGCCATCCTGAAATAAGCTGTCCGGCGGATGGAAAAATTTATTCTGTCAACGGTGGATATTATTCCCAATACACTGATAAGGTAAAAAATTATATCAATCGTTTGCAGAATAAAACCAAGTCGGAAGGCGGCCCGCTGACACAACGGTTTACCGGAAGTATGGTAGCAGATTTACATCGCACACTAATAAAAGGTGGATTATTCATGTATCCTTTGACTACTGAAAATCCCCATGGCAAATTGCGATTGATGTACGAATGCAACCCGTTTGCATTTATAATGGAAGTTGCGGGAGGTAAAGCAAGCAGTGGCGATAAAAGAATTCTCGATATCGAACCATCAAGTCTCCACGATAGAACACCAATTTTTATTGGGAGTAAGAATATGGTTGATGAGTGCTTGAGCATGATGAATGGTTGAGCTGTTAGTTGACAATGGACAGAGTTGATAAGTTGAATATTATCACGTAGTCACATCTGTCAAATGCCCACTGTCACTTCTCACCACTTCGCACTTTAACAAATTTATTTGTCTTTCCCGCGTTACAATCAACCGCTTTTTGCGTCTATATATATGAGGTCCTTAACTCCTCAGATATGAAAACAATCTCGCCCCAACAAGAGATACTGGTGATCACAGGAACCAGTTTCTCCCGTAGACAGTGGTCTGAAAAAAATAATTCAGAACCAATCAACTCCGAAAGAGAAGCACTTGAAAAAGCATGCTGGAACGGTTTGATCAAAGAAATGCTACCGGAAATATTTCAGAAAACCGAAGGCGGAGAAGAATTATTTCTGTGGCAGGTTTCTGAAGCCGATTCCTTCATCGAACTTGATTTCAGCGAATTCCCAGGTAATACTGAAAAAGAATTTTCTATTAATCCTTATATGTTCATGTTGGACAAGGAGTATAATTAATTTGGCGAATGTGATGGATGAAATGGTCCCTACAGGAATTGTTATGGAAATGAAGTAGGGCGCGAATAAATTCTAACTAACGGATTTACCACATTCATGACATCATCACATTTTATCGCGTTCCGCAACTTACGGAAGCAACCTTTCATTGCCTTCCTCGTATTCCATTAATACCTTCATAACTTCTTTCGTCGCGAGCTTCCAAACGCAACTGTAGAATTTTTTACACTGGTTTAATGTCAATGGTAATGCAGTCTTGAAAAAGGCAAGCTATCGTATTGCCGTGTTCCGGTTAACTGTGCCTTATGGAAAAACAAAAACCATTTAGTTAACCTTTAAAAATTATCTAGTGTATGAAAAAAGTTACCAGATCATTTTCTGCTGCAAAAACTTTGTTGATTTTATCTGCGGTAATTCTTTTTGTTTTCAGTTGTAAAAAACAGAATGATCAAAGAAAGGTCCTGAAAAATTTTGACCAGGTGAATTTGGTCGACAACAATGGAGAATACCATGCGGTTCACCAGGATCCATCGCTCATGAATGCATGGGGTTTGGCATTTTCCGGTGGTGGCACGGCATGGGTTAATGCGGAAGAGGGGCATGTAAGTGAATTGTACAACGCGGAAGGAGTGAAGCCGCGAGCCGCAGTAAATATTCCTTCACCTACTGATACCATTGGCGGAATGCCATCGGGCGTGGTCTTCAATAGTTCGAAAGATTTTGTGCTTTCGAATGGCGCAGCAGCGTTATTTGTTTTTGTTGGAACGGATGGAGTCGTGTCAGCATGGAACGGCGCCGCCGGGAACAATGCATTGCGCCTGGCTGATAATTCATCTACATCTGCCTATACGGGACTTGCCATATCATCGAGCAACGGCGCAAATTTTTTGTATGCGGCGAATTTCAGAGCGAATAAGATCGATGTGTGGGACAAAAATTTCAATGTAGTCACTACCATGCCATTCATGGATCCATCGATTCCTGCTGGCTTTGCGCCGTTTAACATCCAGGCTGTCGGCAGTTGGCTCGTTGTAACATATGCCAAGGTTGGTCCTAATGGTGACGACCAAGCGGGACCCGGGAATGGATTTGTAAGTCTCTTCAATACCGACGGATCTTTTGTAAAGAGATTTGCATCCAGGGGTCCACTCAATTCTCCTTGGGGAGTTGTTCAGGCACCAGCTTCATTTTTTGACAATAATGATAACGGCAATAATGAAGACAACAGTGATTCAAACAAAGGAAAAGGAAATGGAAAGAATGACAATGAACCAATCATGCTCATCGGAAACTTTGGAGATGGTTATATCAATGCGTATAGCCTTGACGGTGAATTCCTAGGTCAATTGAAATCGCATGGAAAGGCAATTCAGATCGAAGGTTTGTGGGCGCTTTCATTTCCTCCCGCAACTGCAACAACAATTGATCCCGACAGACTCTATTTCACAGCAGGACCGGATGATGAAAACGATGGGATATTTGGATATCTAATTAAACATTGATCGCAGTTTTGCAAACTCTTGACTCCTTTGTGTCTTTGTGTGAGTAAGTTTTGGTTTCACACAAAGGCACAAAGGAAACAAGGAACGCAACGTTACAAAATAGCTCCACAGATTCGTTCAGGAAGTAAGTTTCTGCTTGCGAGTAGGCCTTTGTGACTTGGTGCTTGTGTAAGTTTTGGTTTCACACAAAGGCACAAAGGAAATAAGTAACGCGCGGTTACAAAATAATTTCACAGATTTATTCAGGAAGTAAGATTCTACATGGGAGTACGCCTTTGTACTCCTTTGTGACTTTGTATGAACCCAATATAAAGGTGTTTGCAATCAATCCGCGAAAATCCGCTCCACTTCCGTGAAATCCGCGAATAAAAAAGGGGTCAGAATAAACATTCAACCCCGTTTTAAAATCCAATATCCTATGAAAAACCAGTGCAATATTATTTCAACTTATGATGTCGAACAAGCGTACTAGTACTTAATTGCACAGGTACAAGTACTCATTCTGAAAAAGACTCTCCCGGCAAAGTGTATACGCTGTGCGACTGTTGCCCATCATGCTTTCGAAATGATCCCGTGATGTAGATGGAGAGCTGCCGTCGGACGAGGACTATCTTCCAGATTCAATTATGTGTGTAAATGAATCAAGCGAACGAACTCCGCGAAAATCCGCCCAAATCCGCTAATACGTGATTATATTTGTTCTCATGACGGCAGGTACTCCATCGAGATCAGATACGGACAATTTTTTTCTTCGCATACACCCATTTCAGCGCGTGATGATAAGTGTTGGTGTAGCGGCACTTTCTTTTATTTTTATCAGCAGGATACATATGGATGCACAACTAAAATTGATGTACCTGTGGAATGTTTTTTCATTAACGCTTTTGATACAATACTGGATCGTTATCCTTCATCGGTCGGTCGAAAAGATCAGGGCATTTTCACGTAAGGAAGATGGAAGTCTCGTATATGTATTTCTCATTATTTTGCTTTCAGCTTTTTCAAGTTTGTTTACCGTGCTACTTCTCTTCATACATAAGAACATTAATTCATTTGATCAATTCCTGGATATTGCGGCTGCGATTCCTTCTATGATTTTTTCGTGGTCGATCATTCATACCGCATTTGCATTTCACTATGCGCATATTTATTACGACGATTCGGAATCGGACCCTAATAAACATGCCGAAGGATTGGAATTCCCCGGTGAAAAAAAACCAGACTATCGCGACTTTGCATATTTCTCTTTTGTAATTGGAATGACCTTCCAGGTTTCAGACGTGCAAATCACTTCAAAAAAAATCAGGCGCATCGTTCTTTTACACGGACTCCTCTCTTTTGCAATAAACACCTTCCTGGTCGCATTAACGATCAACCTGATTGCAGGATTCAAGAAATAAAAAATTAAGGTTAGAAAAGTGAGAGCTGAACCAACTGCGGCTTCTTCACAAATGTCTTCGTGCTGCCGACAAATGAAAAATTATTTTCGATGCGAATCAGGTCCGTTTCCTTATTCCGTGATGCAAGTACGATCCTGATATTTCCTGCATTCATCAGGAACAATTCTTCCGCAATTTCGGGGCGATTATTCTCTTGTGACAAGTGTGAAAGAAGCAAGTGACTCATAAATGCCGGTCGGTGACTAAGGAATAACTCGAGCGCCTGCATATTGGAGAGGTGTCCTCGATCTCCGCGAATTCTGGTTTTCAAAATGTATGGATACCTTCCGCGAGCTAATTTCTCTTCATCGTAATTTGTTTCAAGGAATGCAGCGTGACATTTCTTGAAATGATGAATGACATGCTCGCAAGGTTTGCCGATATCCGTGAATACGCCAACGCTGACTTCTTTATGGGTGATAACAAAACTATGTGGGTCTATTGCATCATGTAATTTCGGAAAACCTGTAATCGAAAGATTTCCTATGTGTACAGGTTGATTCGGTTGAAAAGAATATACAAAACGTTTATCGAGGCTAAACCTTGCTTCACGATATGTTGCAGTTGTAATATAAACCGGCACCTGGTATTTTTTTGTGAAGGCTGGCAAGCCGAGAATATGATCCGTATGTTCATGCGAAATAAAAACAGCCTTTATTTTTTCCATTCCGATCCCGAGCCTGTCCATTCGCCTTTCAATCTCTGCGCAGGAAATTCCCGCGTCTACAAATACGGCTTCATGATCATTGCCAATATAATAACAGTTTCCATTACTACCCGAATTCAGCGACGCGATGTATAGTGACATATCGCATTAAAAGTACGTGATTCTCTTTAATCACAACAGGGGAATTAATCCACGAACTTTCAAATATGTGAACAAAAATTTGTTATTGAAATATACACGGATCCAATCCTGTTTGTACACAGATCACCTCTCACATTTGACGTCATCCGCAAAGGCATCGGTACTCATTTAACGGGCGATAAATGAAATTGAAGAAGTCGCATAAGGTTTGTCAGCGAAAAGGGTTTTAAAAGGTAATCATCTGCTCCGCATGTTGAAGCCTTGAGGTCAAGTTCTGGAGAGGCGCTGATTAATATTACTGGCTTATCCTTAGTCGATTTTTCTTTTTTCAGATATTCGCACACATCTGTTCCGAGCATGCCTGGCATATTGATATCGACCAGGAAAAGGTCTACATTACTCAGATTTTTTTCATTCAAACCATTTCCGTTTTCAGAGATAACCACGTCGTAACCTTTGGCAATAAGCAAGTGCCGGATCAAAAGCAACTCATCCTTGTCATCATCCATTACATAAATCTTATTCCTCACGTTCTTTTAACTAATCATAACTTAATTTTCATGCCAATCATGTTTTTGATGTTTAAAGGCTGAATGGGCATTCAGGTCCTTCGTACATTTACGAATAGGTGGGCAAATATTCCACAACTGCCGATAAAAAACGGCTAGTGCGATCTTAGCAAAGCGTTAACCAATTATTTGTATAGATGGTTTTCTTGATAGGATTTCTCCCGTCAAAGACATGTAATGTTCGCGCAAATAAATTATCGAGACCCTTGTTTTAATGAATCTCAAAATTATTGGGTTACCCTTCAAAGTGATTACTTGGGACAACTTATATCATTTGAAAATGCCGGTTGATATAGGTTGATCATCTTAAACTTTGAATATGGCTTGACACTACGGGCAAAGAACCCGCGGTAATTACTTCTCAAATCTCGGATTCATCCATTACGAATAGAAAAAGATTTTTGTTCAGCGCTTATCTTTGACCCATGAAATGGATCACCCGCGAGCGACCAAAAATTGATAGACTCGCATGCCCCTGGCTTATTAAAAGATTTATTGATCATGACGCCGAATTCATTTACGTTCCCTTCGACGACGTCATTAGAAAATCAAAACAACTCAACGCAACACCATTTGATATTCCCGGCGTTGAGTTCACACATTATAAGGACCATTGTACCTTTGATTACTTCGTTGAAAAATATAAAATCAAGGATACCGCTATTCAGACGATGGCGGTGATCGTTAGGGGAGCGGATACTGACAGGCACGAACTTGCTTCACAGTGTTCGGGACTATGGGCCATTTCTGCAGGACTTGCTTACAATTTCACAAATGACCAGGAGTTGTTAGAACAAGGTATGTTGGTGTATGATGCATTATACGCTTGGGCAAAACATTTACAGAAAGAGAAACATTCACAACAACCATTTGAACATTTACTATTGAACGTTTTTCACACACACCTCAAAACAAAACCCGGAAGAAAAAAAAT
>Ga0163162_10000510_pt1 | contig 36016 bp, 35 predicted proteins | sample S55metaG_FD_115310 | JGI IMG/M metagenome (GOLD analysis project Ga0163162, IMG submission 115310) | Switchgrass rhizosphere microbial communities from Kellogg Biological Station, Michigan, USA - S5-5 metaG | ecosystem: Host-associated > Plants > Roots > Rhizosphere > Soil | place: USA... | reverse complement strand
CAAACCCGGAGGAGAAAGAAACGATGAGCCTTGGTTTAAAAAAAGCGAAGGAGATCGACGCAGATATTTTGCTCGGTACAGATCCTGATGCGGATCGCGTGGGAATTGGAATTAAAGATGATAAAGGCAATTGGGTTTTGATGAATGGAAATCAAACAGCGGCGCTCGCATTCAATTACATGATCGAAGCGAGAAAAGCAAAAGGTATCGCGCAGTCGAATGATATGGTTGTAAAAACAATTGTGACAACTGACATGATCGATGAGATTGCCAGGCAAAGTCACATTACTTGCTACAATGTGTTAACCGGATTCAAATGGATAGCTGAGCTCATCAAGGAAAAAGAAAAAACGGAAAATTATGTAATTGGCGGTGAAGAAAGTTATGGATTGATGATCGGATCAAAATTGCGTGATAAGGATGCCGTGAGTGCCGTCGCAATTTTATGCGAGATGGCCGCTTATGAAAAAAACAAAGGCAAAACACTTTTTGAAAAACTTATTTCTCTCTACGTTCAATATGGATTCTATAAAGAATCGTTGATATCCATCACAAAAAAAGGAATGGACGGCCAAAAACAAATTGCAGATATGATGGAAGGATATCGAAAAAATCCGCCTTCATCCATCAACGGTTCGTCTGTTGTGCAATTGCTCGATTATGAATTGCGCAAAGGAAAAAATTTGCAAACAAACGCATCCTGGGATATCACATTGCCCGAAAGCAACGTGCTCCAATTTATCCTCGAAGACGGCACAAAAATTTCAGCACGTCCTTCGGGAACTGAGCCGAAGATTAAATTTTATTTTAGCGTACATGCTAAATTAAACAGTGCTACAGACTTCGATAAAGTAGACGGTGAACTCGATCGACGCATACAGGGAGTGATAAAAGATATGAAACTTTAAAACTTAGGCTGAGGTTAAGATTAGTTGAGACCCGGATCTATGTCTCAACCTCAACCTTAGCCTCACCTCCATAAATCATACTTTAATGAAAAAATCTGCACTGCTGGTATTAGTTCTTTTTTCTTTCTCAGTTTCTTTTGCGGACGTAAAGCTTCCAAAAATTTTCGGCGATAATATGGTTCTTCAGCGCGACATGCAAATTCCCGTATGGGGCTGGGCCGAACCAAATGAAAAGGTCACGATTGAATTAAACAGGCAAAAGAAAGAAGTAAAAGCAGATAAGAATGGAAAATGGATTGCGCGTTTGGATGCCTTGCCCGCGGGCGGACCCTTCCAATTAACTGTGATCGGAAAAAATACTATTGTTTTCAACAACGTATTAATCGGAGAGGTCTGGATATGTTCCGGCCAGTCGAATATGGAATTTCGCGTGCAGAGTGCCATCAATGCTTCGAAAGAAATTCAATCGGCAGATTATCCCCAAATTCGTCAAATTAAAATTCCCAACACAATCAGTGCGTCTCCCAAAAACGATATTTCGGGGGGCGAATGGGCCGTATGCAGCCCGCAGACTGTTTCCAACTTCACGGCAGTCGGATATTTTTTTGCACGGGAGCTTTACAACAAACTACACATTCCAATTGGTTTGATCAATTCGTCATGGGGCGGAACAATGGTAGAAACCTGGACAAGCCGCGGCGCATTTGAAAAAAGTGATGAATTTAAATCGATGATTGCCGCGATGCCTGATTTAGATCTTGAAGCTTTGTCGAAGCAGAAAGAAAAACAGATGGTAGAAAAAATAAAAACGCTGCAAGGTTCGCTCGAAGATAATGTGAATTCAGAATTGTGGAAGAATACAGATTTCGATGACAGCAAATGGCCAAAGATGAAATTGCCGGGATTGTGGGAATACCAGGGACTCGGACTTGATAATCTCGATGGAGTTGTTTGGTTTCGCAAAACGATCGTGATTGACGATGTCGACGCGGGCAAAGCGGCAAAACTTGGTCTTGGTAAAATAGATGACTCTGACGACACGTATGTGAATGGTACGAAAGTTGGGTCTGCAAAAAATCAATCCGCAGCAAACCGTCATTACGATATTCCTGCGGGTGTGTTGAAAGCAGGGAAAAATATTATTTCCATTCGAATTGAAGATACCGGTGGCGGAGGAGGAGTAGCTGGTCAGCCTGATGACTTGCAACTAACGGTGGGGGATAAGTCATATTCGTTGGCGGGCGAATGGATGTTTCAAATTGAATCGATCTTGAAAGGAAGTTCATCGGTAGGCCCTAACAGTTATCCGACGTTACTTTTTAACGCGATGATCAACCCGCTAATTCCCTATGCAATTCGCGGTGTACTCTGGTACCAGGGAGAAGCGAATGCCGGTCGCGCATACGAATATCGTCGATCGTTTCCTTTAATGATCAATGACTGGAGGCAGCAATGGGGTGAAGGAAATTTTCCATTTTATTTTGTACAGCTTGCAAGCTGGAATGCAAACAATGGAAACAGTGAACATGGAAGCACCTGGGCCGAATTGCGGGAGGCGCAAACAAGAACGTTATCGCTGCCCAGCACCGAAATGGCAGTCACCGTTGACATTGGCGATTCAGCAGACATCCATCCAAAAAATAAACAGGATGTCGGTAAGCGACTCGCAGCAATTGCGCTGAATAACGATTATGGACAAACGATGGAATACAGCGGGCCAGTTTACCAGGCGATGAAAGTACAAGACGGAAAAGTAATTTTAACCTTCACGCATATGGGTTCCGGCTTCATGATAAAAGACAAATACGGATACATAAAAGGATTTGAAATTGCAGGTACAGATCAGCGATTCCATTATGCAAAAGCATACGCTGATGGAAGCCGGATTATTGTCTATAGCGAAATGGTTCCCGAACCTGCTGAAGTTCGCTATGCCTGGGCCGATGACCCCGGCGACGCCAATCTCTTTAATATTGAAGGATTTCCCGCAGTTCCTTTCCGGACCGACCAATGGAAAGGAGTTACCGACACAGTGAAGTATGCGATAAAGTAGAACGTCTTATGCATAACCCGAATTAAAGTTATGGATAACCTGTACCCAACCTATGCGTAAGCTATGGCAAACCTATGGCTAACCTATGCCAAACTTATGGATAACTTATGCCAAACATATGGATAACCCGTACTTAAAGCGTTGGTGACCTATGGGGGACTTATGCCGGACTTATGGTATGCTTATGCCCGCCGGAGGAGAATTGAAAATACTGCAGGGAACAGGACGAATAACGGTTGTCTCATGGATACGCCTAAGGCGCGTAGTAGATGCGCCGTGGATGCGTCATGGATGCGCCGTACTAAAAGCGTTCAGGTGTCGTGGTGGATTTTTGAAGTGCTCAGATTGGCCGGAACATGGTCTGTTAATACCGTTGGACTTTGTAACGACGGCCTCTGATTTTTCAGCAAATTTCGTACCGTACGATTAAGAGTGTCAAAATTTTTCTCTTCTTAAATCTTATCACTATTCATCTTCTTATCTTTCGCCGGATTCATTTGATATGTGAGAACGTTGCCATTTTTTAATATCTCCACAATCCGGTATCCACGATATTCTGTTCCCCAATTACCGGCAATATGCGAATCAAAAAAATAATACTTTCCATCATTTGATTTCACACCATCGATATCATGATCGTGCCCATGAAAAACCGCGCGAAGATTGGATTGCGCTTTGAACATTTCAGTCACCTTTGGGCAATCGATCCCACCTTGCGTCCATTTGAATGGTGTAATATGCATGAATACAAACAAATGTTTTTTTGTATTATAAAGGTCCAGGTGTTCTCTTGTCCATTTAACATCGGGACTGATATAATCTCCTTTTTCATTTGCAGTATTTAATATCAAAAATCCACTATCGTCTTTTTCAAACGCGTGATATAGTGTTTGATTCCATGTTTTTTGCCAGGTTTGATTATCGACTGTATCGTGGTTGCCATGCGAAACATAATATGGCATCTTTAGTTGATCCCATTTAGCTTTTACCTCCGGAAGAAATGACGGTTCGTTATGAAATAAATCTCCATTGATCACAGAAAAATCAACTCCCCGCGAATCTTTTTCTTTATTAAGCCAGCCAATCATGTTATCATGATGAAGCGCATAATCGGTTTCAGGCTGGCCATAGTGGCCATCAGACGCCAGTGCAAATCGCAATTTGATTTGATCCGGACGTGGTAAAAGAAATTCTTTTGATGCAAATGATTGCAATGAATTTCCCGCGCCAATGATAAACGCGCTCTTAAGCGTCAGCTTAAGGAATTCTTTCCTCGATAAAGACATGTTTGAATTTTTAAATACCCCCTATGCGCCTATCTTCCTATGTGGTGAAAAAAAATTATCACACAGGCACAGTAGGAATGTAGGGATGGTATGCAAAATTATTTCTTAATCACCCATCTGTTCAAAAAAATCTTGCCAGGTAGCTCCAATACAATCTTATAGAAATCCGATGGACTATTTTTCACACTAAATGAAAAATTTGCATTGGCAACCGGGATGCTGCCAATAAGTTCGTAATGATCGGTTCCGCCTTGTTTGAATTGATTTGTTGTCGACAGCCAGATTTTTGCATCGCCTTTTGGTTCCCAAACTTTCCAATGAAGATGCAAACTGTCGTTAGACAAATCGGCATCTAAATTACTCACGGCAGCCACACCCGTCAACGGAATGCCATCGATCTCCAGCAGTCTTTCCCGCGGTATTTCTACGTGAAGAAAATTCGCAAGTGTAGGCATGATATCGACAATTCCAGGTTGCCCCTTTTTGAAATATTCATTTACGTCAGTGGCGTTTGTGACTATCCACGTTGTTCTTTCCCTCGCGGATTGTCCGCCGTGATTCTTTCCGGTTTTCTCATCACGGCCATGGTCAGTCGTAATAAACACGAGCCAGTCTTCATGGAAATTCTGTTTCCTATACTCAATAGATTCCCAAATTTTTTTGATTTGATTGTCCATTATGGCAACCGCGTTATCCTGTTCTGGTCCATTTCCAAAACGGTGACCGATATCGTCGGTATACTCGAGATAGACCCATGAAAGATCCGGTGGATTATTCTTAAATGCCGAGGATGCCTCATCAACCACTTTTTCATCTGCCAGGTGGATGTATTTGCCTTCTTTGTCGTGCGGAAAATTCAATGTGTCGTTTTCATAATTATCAGCGATCATATCAAACCGGATATTTCCTGTTTGTGGCAATGATTCGCCAACCAGCTTAGTACGATTATCCAACCACGTGGAAAAAATACCAATCTTTTTTTCAGGAAACTGCTGCTTAAAAAAACGAAAGATGGTCCAATAATTATAATTCGGAGCCTTGATTTCATTTCCCCATACGTTGTGTTTATTCACCCACGTGCCGGTGAGCAGGCTGTTATAGCCGACAGCTGAAATCGTGGGCGTTTGCGAATACGTTCCTTTGTCTCCGCCGACATGTGCGCGCGTATATCCATATGACGCCGCAATTTTTTTTAGGGCCGGAGTTGGGTTCTTTTCAATGATATCAGCGGGTATCCCGTCCACAATAATAAAAACTGCCTTGCGGTTTGCCTGGCTAAAAGAGACCAGTGAAAGAGAAAATAGAACGTTAAAAATAATAATCGGCTTCATAGTTAAAATTATATTTGTCCTTACAGTGAGTACTAAATGTGAGATTGGGTTGCTTACTATGTGCCTATGTGGTGAAAAAAATTAACGCATAGACACATAGGATATTCCGTCTCACGATGCCAAATTAAGTACAATTTTTGCTGTCCCGGTTTTACATTATTGTAAACTTGTTATTTTGATTAAACACTAATTCAATAATATGCCGAACTCTCATCTCGATACGATCAATCGTTTTTTTGAAGCATATGGCAAACGCGATATCGAAGGTATTAAACAGGTTATGGATAGCAATGTGCAGTGGATATTTCCCGGTCATCATCCTATTGCGGGAACAAAATCAGGCATTGATGAGGTCGTTGCATTTTTTGATGCCATGGGAAAAGTAATGGGAGAATCAAATGTTAAGGTCGATAAAATAATCACGGGCGCAAATGATAATTATGTGATAGAGTGCCAGCACATCTCGACAAACAGGAAAGACGGAAACAACATGGACCATCACTGGTGCGTACTGTGGACTTTTAAAGACGCGAAAATAATTGAGGGTCGCCATTTCGCAGGCGATCAGCATTTGGCCGATAGCTTTTTCTGTAAGGTATACAGATAACTTCTTGAGCTGTTTCAATTTCTATCTCAATGTAATAAACTCCAATGGATACATTCTTTGAAGCAGTTTCGAAATTTGTGCAGTTATCGGCGGAAAGCAGGGATGCGCTGGCTTCGATCATTAAAGTATTTGAGTTGCCTAAAGGACATGTTTTGGTGAAACCAAATACTACCTGTCATCATATTTACTTTATTGAAAAGGGACTTACGAGGACGTTTTATTACAAGGACAATAAAGACGTCACCGATTGGCTTAGTGCGGAAACCATGTTTGCTGTTTCGCTGATCAGTTTTATAACGGTCAGGCCTGATCGAAGAGGAATTGAGCTGTTAGAGGATTCACTATTGTATGCCTTACATCACGACGATCTTGAAAAGCTATACAAAGAACATCATGAGTTGGAAAGATTAGGGCGACTACTTGTAAACTTCGGGATCATCCAGGTGCAGCAGCGTTTTGACGACCTTCATTTTGCAACTGCTTTAGAGCGTTACCAGACGCTGATGGATCATAATGCTACATTTATTCAGCGCGTTCCCCTCGGAATGATTGCTTCCTATCTTGGAATTACGCAGGAAACCTTAAGCCGGATCCGTTCTCAAATTTAGTTTTTGACAAATGTCAAATTCTTCGGTCTGATGGCGTCGGAAATTTGTCAAAACATATTTTATGAACACAATACTTTGGATCGCACAGGTATTATTGGCAATTGTATTTGTTAATTCTGGCGTAAACAAATCAACGCTTTCAGAACAGAAATTAGTCGCAAAAGGTCAAACGGGTGTGGCCGGATATTCGGCGCCGGTGATAAAATTCATTGGTGTTTCCGAGTTGGCGGGAACCGTTGGAATCATCGTGCCATGGTGGTTGCAAATTGCTCCGGTTCTGACTCCAATTACTGCAGTATGTTTCGCAGCAATCATGTTGCTGGCCGCGCCAATACATTATAGAAGACGCGAGCCGCAGAATGTGGCAATTAATTCAGTCATCTTTTTATTGAGTGTATTTGTAGCCTGGGGCCGGTTTGCTTCGCTATGCAACGTTTGATTATTGATATGTGTCAGGGATGTAAAATCGAACTATGCGTGGCTTGGCAACAGTAATCATCCTGGTTTTCTTAGTCGTATTTCTATCCTGCAAAAAGGATACAAGTGCAACGGACCAGAAAAGCCTTGCCTCCTCGATTATAGGCACTTGGGAATTGCGACAGACTTCCGCAGCAATGAATCCATTAGCCACCAATTATGCGCCGGGAAATGGCAACCTGTTGCGATTTACGGAGGACAAGAAATATGAAGTGTACAGGAATGGTAACCTGACGAAAAGAGGTTCTTATGCCATCGCTGAAGATACCAGTGTGGAACAAAATGTTTGTCTTGTGTTTCCAGACGGAATGTTCAGCAATAGGATCGATTACCAGGACAGCGTTCTTGTTTTTAAGCAATTCATTCAAGTCGACGCCGATACCTTAACAATCGTTGCCGGTTGTTATGCAATTGATGCGGGTCATCAGGCAAAATATCTGAGGCAGGATAAAGTGGTTCAATTCTGAGTCGCTGAATACTCTCTCCTGCGAAAAAGAAATCAACGCGATGACTAATAATATTACGGGATAAATTTCCAGAGATCATCCTGCGCAAAATAATCCGGCTCCCCCCGCGGCACAATCCAATATGATTTTTATTTCACGCAAAGACGCAAAGTCAGATAAGGCGCCAGGACTGGTTAACTTAGTAGTGCATTCCAAAGTACTGCAAGTCTTTGCGTCGTGTTTTTTCTTTGCGTCTTTGCGTGAAACAAAACTAGCCGGTAACAGGCTTCTTCAAAACTTCTTCCTGGTGTCGCCACAAATCCTGGAAGACAGGACTGTTCGCGCGGAGATATTCAAACGTTCCCTGATCAATAATTGATCCCCGCTGTAACACGTAGACATAATCAAACATCCACAACAAATGCAGACGATGAAGTGATGATACAATCGCCTTGTCTTCAAATTCGGCAAATAATTTTTTATAAATATTTGCTTCTGTTTTTGGATCCACACTGCTCGTTGGCTCATCCAGCAGTACGATATCACTTTCTTTTGCGGCAAGTATTCCCCTCGCCAGGGCAAGACGTTGTTTTTGTCCACCGGATAAGTTTACACCTTTCTCCATGATAGAAGATTCAAGTCCACGAGGCAGCTGCTGAATTACTTCCGAAAAATGTGCAGCATTGCAGACTTCGTTAATTTCCATTTCGTCAAATGGTAATCCAAGTGTGATGTTGTAAGCGATCGTATTTTCAAATATTTCCGGTTCCTGTGGGAATAACGTAACCGTTTCATTGACCGCGGAAAGTTTTGATGGCTGACCATCCACACGCAGCTCGATTCCCGGCTGCGGTTCATACAAGCCTCTCAGGAGCGCAAGTAATGTAGTTTTTCCGCTCCCGCTTTCTCCAATAAATGCAACTCTTCTTCCGCGCGAGATGTTGATGTGAACATCATGTAAACTTTGTGGTTGATGTTTATCGTCGTATACCTCCCTATGCGAAAAATCTAAGTTTTTTATTTCTATATTTTTCCAATGTTCGGGCAACATCACAGAATCACCGCGATGATGTTTCTTATATTCTCTTTCAATATTCGAAGCGGTTTGCACATCCGTATTATATTGAATGATCTGGTTGTATTGCCAGGCAACATCATGAAAGACACTTGTGAACTGGTTGACAAATCCGAGCAGCGTAACCAATCCTCCCACTAAAAATACCTTGCCGGGTTCCCAATGTTGATAGATATATCCAACCGTGATGATGCCGTAGGTAACTGCAATCAAAATATCCGCAGTGAACCACTTCCATTCATTGATCAACGCATTTTTACGAAACGCGCGAAGCAGATCTTTCACTTTGCCCATTAACCCGTCCTCCATATTTTTTTCAAGACGAAGTGTAATGACCGTCATGATATTTGATAAGCTATCGAACAATGTGGCAGAAATAGTATGTTCTCTTTCGTTTATTTCCTCCTGCGTTTTGATCAATGGCTTGTCAAAGCGCATAATAGAAAAGACAATGATAATGCCCATTATCACGCCTATGCTTCCGTATAGGGGGGAGAAATAAATCATTGCGACGAATGAAAACAGGAATTTCAATATCGCGTGCAGATACATAAAGCCACCATCAAAAAAAGATTTCAGGGCTTCATACGCTTTCCGGATTCGATTTATCGTTGAGCCACTGTGATGGTCCTGGTGCCATTTAACGGGCAGATGTAAGGCCTGGTGGTATCTTTCCTGCAAAAAATTTCGGCTCAAATTAAATGCAAGCTGACGCTCCATAATACGAGCCGGACCATGAAATGCCCATTCAATCAATTTTAGCAACAAAAAGAATGTCGCGTACAAAACCGCGTAGTGCAACACGCGTGAAGTATCCTTTTGTATTTTGTTGATGAACCAGCCAAGTAGAATCGGGTGAAAGGAATCCGCAAGATTTGAGAAGATAAACATTCCGTATACCAGCAAATATCGACGACGCTCGTTCCTGGCATAGCGCCATGCGGTGGTAAGCAGGGATATATAGGAGTTAGTCATTACCTCGTATCGCGATGGAGCAATATTCCGGCTACAAGGTAGCAAAAAAAAGAGTACGGAGTACGCTTATTGCCCGCTCTCCGTACTCTGTACTCCGTGCTGAGCACATTACCGCATTACTCCAGAACCTTCTCTGAAATCTTCCCCGTCTTCTTATTTTTTATAATTACTTTTTTCGCACCGTAGTGAGTCATTTCTTCTTTGACCAAGTAGTTATCATTATCATATTCTACCAAATGACTATCCTTTCCGACGCCTGTTTTTCCTCGCCAGATTTCGAGTTTGACAGGTTCCCATAATTTGGATTTTGCGGAACGATATGCCGCATCCAGCACAGCATTTACTACATATCCGTCATAAAAAGTTTCCTTTGGAGCAACTCCTTTTTCCATCGAGTTAAACATATCCGTGAACATATGATTATACCCAAGGTCATTCATTTCATCTCCAACCGGGAAAAGCCATCCCGTATTGCTTTCCGCTTTTTCGGCCACATAGTCTGCACCTTTTCCGGTAGTGAACATTTCCAAACCTGTTCTCAGGAAATTATTTATCCAGATAGTTCCTTCTGTTCCCATGACTTCATCGCGCAAGTCGAGACCTCCGCGGAACGTCCAACTCACTTCAAATTGTCCAATGGCGCCATTTTCATATTTAACCAATGCGATCGCATGATCTTCTGCATCAATTGGTTTCACTTGTGTATCTGCCCAACACATCACTTCAACGGGTTTGATGTCTTTGCCGATAAAACTTCTGGCGATCTCCACACAATGGCAACCTAAATCAAGTATGCAGCCTCCGCCAGCTTGTTCAATGTCCCAGAACCAATCGCTGTGCGGTCCGGGATGTGTTTCTCTTGATTTTGCCCAGAGTATTCGTCCCAGCGCGCCATTCTTTACGCTTTCATAAGATTTTAAAAATTTTGGTGTGTATACAAGATCTTCGAGGTAACCGTTAAAAATTCCGGCAGCTTCAACAGCTTCCAGCATGCGTTTTGCTTCAGCAGCATTTCTCCCGAGTGGTTTTGTAGTGATCACTGCTTTTTTATGTTTGCAACAAAGCATCACCGCGGCCTCATGTAAATTGTTTGGAAGTGAAATGCAAACAACATCAACGTCCGGATGAGCAACGGATTCCTCCATACTTGTTGTCCAATGTTTGCAATCATAATCTTTCGCAAATTTTTTCGCGCTCTCTTCGCGTCGTGAATAAATACTCACGATCTTGTCTTTACTTCTTTGGCCCTGTAATGATTCTGCATAAAAGCGGCCGATGAAACCGGACCCTAGCATTGCAATTCGTACCATAGTTTTATTGTTTGTTGGTTATATGATTTGGTTTGTTGATCGTAAGACGTGAAACGTCAAACGGCAAAGAATTATAATTTGAAAGTCGTGTAACGTTTCGCGTTTCACTTCTCACGACAAGCAGTGTTTACTCACGCTTCCCGTAATACTGCCTTCTCAATATCCACTTCAGGCTTTACATTTCTTTCTTTAAAGAACAGTATAAAATATATTAATACGCCAAGCGCAATGTATGCAGGCACAAACCAGATCTTTAACCAATTATGACCGTTCTCGATTTTATAGTTGTCAACTACAAATCCGGAAACTCTTGTACCGATAAACATGCCGACGCCATACGTTGCAAAAGTAAATAGTCCCTGCGCAGCGCTTTTGATTTGTGCATTGGCTTTTTTCTCTGTGTACATGTAGCCGGTTACAAAAAAGAAGTCATAACAAACACCGTGTAAGATCACCCCGGCATATAGCATCCATAGATTCGGCCCGGTGTTTCCATAAGCAAAACATAAGTATCGGGCGAGCCAGGCCGTCATTCCAAGTAACAACATATTCTTTACCCCGATGCGATTGAATAAAAATGGAATCGCGAGAATAAACAATGCCTCTGATACCTGGCCCAATGTCATTTTGCCTGCGGCGTTGCTAACCCCGATCTCGTTCAAATAAAAATTCGCCCAGCCAAAATAGAATGACAACGGAATGCAGACAAGAATCGCAGCGATAAAAAATACCAGGTATGGCCTGTTTTTAAATAGGACAAACGCTTCGGTTCCGAGTGCTTTTGACGCCGTTGCATCAGCACGTTTACCTTTTGGCGGCACGTCGGGCAGCGCGAAACAAATCAGACCGAGTCCGATCGAAACTGATGCAGCAAGATAAAAGCTGGACGCGGATTTTTCCCATTGAAGATAACCCAACAACAAATTCGCGATGATCCAACCAACGGTGCCGAACACACGAATCCACGGAAATTGACGACCGGGATCACTCATTTGATGAAATGCAACACTGTTTGCAAGTGCAATTGTTGGCATGTACAACAATGAATACAACAAAATAATCCAATAGAAAATGTTGTTGTCCGTAATTCGTGTTGAAAAGAACAATAAAACGCCTCCCACCAAGTGCAACACACCCATAATTTTTTGAGCCGAAAAATAACGATCAGCTACCATGCCAATAAAAAACGGTGAGATCATTGTTGCGATCGCCAGTGCACTGTACGCGTCGCCGACCTGCACGCCGGTTGAATGCAGATTTTCTCCCATATAGGTTGCCATCGTAACATACCAGGAACCCCAGACAAAATATTCCAAAAACATCATCAGGGCAAGGAGTGAACTTGTGGAAGACTTCATGTTTATAGAGTTTGATTTTTTTGTAACTGCTGTGAGAAATATATTTTGCTAACTTAAGATTTTATTCAGTTCTTCTAATTTTAGAAAGCAGTTTTTTGTTTTATTGGATTTTTTGCTTCCGTGGAATCCTTTCGCGTTGAAAATCTCTTGGTGAAAAGGTACTAATGAAAATTATATCGAATAAATATTTCTTCGTTTATCTTGCAGATCATGCGCACATTCGACGATAGTTACAGGCATAAAGGCTTACGCAAACAATTAGTAGATTTAATCCGTAAAAAAGGTATTTCAGACGAGAGAGTTTTAAATGCAATACTTCATATTCCCAGACATTTCTTTATGGATTCCGGGTTTGATAAAATCGCGTACGAAGACCGGGCCTTTCCAATTGCAGAAGGTCAAACGATTTCTCAACCTTATACTGTCGCCTACCAAACACAGTTACTTGAAATAAAGCCGCAGGAAAAAATACTGGAGGTGGGAACGGGCAGCGCGTACCAGGCCTGTGTTCTCGCAGAGATGGGTGGCCAGGTGTATACCATCGAACGCCAGAAAAAATTATTCGACCAGAACAAATCATTTCAGTTCCTGAAGAAATATCCTTCGATCCGTTTTTTCTTCGGTGATGGATATGAAGGGTTGCCCACATTTGCACCATTTGATAAAATCATTGTCACAGCGGCGGCACCAGCCATTCCGCAAAAATTGGTTGAGCAACTCAAACCCGGCGGCAGGATGGTAATACCGGTGGGAGAGGGTCAAGTGCAACGAATGCTGCGATTGACAAAAACAGATGGCGGCGCCATTATCCAGGAAGAGTACGATAGCTTTTCATTTGTGCCGATGATTGAAGGGAAGAACACCTGACGCATTCTTTGCGGTATCGTATGGTTAGTTAAGTTTGGTAACCGCCCCTTCGTTGTGTCTTCACAGCGCAAGTAGCGGGTTGAGGCCGCTTTCCACGAAGAATATTTGCACTTTTCCGCCAAAAAACCATACCTTTGCGCTCCGTTTTAAAACATTATTTTAAGACCTGCTTTGTTAATCCAAAGCAACATTGCCCAAACGGCTCCATAAGTGTTCTGCCTGTGCAGGACCGCCAGCAGGGTGTAATAGTAAAACCCGACATAAAATGCCGAAGGTTAAAACAAATTCCAGTGCCAAAAAAAGATTCAAGGTCACTGGCACCGGAAAAATCACTTTCCAGAAAGCTTTCAAACGCCACATCTTAACAAAGAAATCCAAGAAACGCAAACGCAACATGAATAAGAAAGGGCTGGTAACTGCCCCTAATGTTGATTTTGTAAAACGCCTGCTCCGCTTAAAATAGAGCACTGCAATAAGCTTTCGAAACAATCAATTATTAAAATTAAAATTATCAGAATATGCCACGTTCAGTAAATGCAGTTGCCTCCAAAGCACGTAGGAAACGCATTTTGAAACAAGCCAAAGGATTTTACGGTAAGCGCAAGAACGTTTACACTGTTGCAAAGAATGTCCTTGAAAAAGGGTTGACCTATCGCTATGTTGGTCGCAAATTGAAAAAACGCGAATACCGCACATTGTGGATTGCACGTATAAACGCCGCTGTTCGCGCAGAAGGACTTACTTACTCAACTTTCATTCATAAATTAAACGAGAAAGGCATCGCGCTCGACAGAAAAATTCTTGCCGATATCGCGATGAACGAGCCCGAAACTTTCAAGCAGTTGGTTGAATCGGTGAAATAGAACGATTTTACGAGCGAGTTATCATGAGATTTGTTACCGGTTATAGCAATAATATAACCGGTTTTTTATTTTGTTGAATGGTTCAAAAAATTACATTTGTATAGTTTTATTAAATCTCTATTTTATTTTTAATCTAAAAATTATAATCAGCTGGACCACTCAATGAATAATACTTACACCGACCTGGTGAAGCAAACCTTTAATTTTCCTCAGGAAGGGTTTGATGTAAAAGACGGATATCTCCAATTCAACGGCGTTGATATCAAATCGCTTATTGATAAATACGGCACTCCACTAAAGCTTTCCTATCTCCCAAAAATCGGGATGCAAATCAAGAAAGCAAAAAAGATGTTTGCGAACGCATTGAAGCGTCATCACTACGAAGGAAAATATTTTTATTGCTACTGCACAAAAAGCTCGCATTTTTCTTTCATCGTGGAAGAAGCGCTCGAACATGATATTCATTTGGAAACTTCTTACGCTTACGATATTGAGATCATTAAGAAACTTTACGACCGCAAAAAAATTACGAAGGAAATATTTATTATCTGCAACGGTTTTAAGCAAAAACCTTATATAAGTCGCATTGCATCTTTACTAAATAGCGGATTCAAAAACGTGATCCCGATTCTTGACAATAAAGATGAATTACAGCAGTATAAAAAATCCGTCAAGGTCCCTTTTAAGTTAGGAATCCGGGTTGCTGCAGAAGAAGAGCCTACGTTTCCCTTTTATACTTCACGCTTAGGATTTCGTGCAAGGGATGTGCTGGAGTTTTATGTCGATAAGATCGAAGGAAACGAAGACAGGTTTCAACTCAAGATGCTCCACATTTTTCTCAACAAGGGAATTAAAGACGATATCTATTACTGGAGTGAATTGAATAAAGTGATCAACCTGTATTGTCAGCTCAAAAAAATTTGCCCCGAACTGGATTCAATAAATATCGGCGGAGGATTTCCAATCAAACATTCGCTCGGGTTTGAGTACGACTACCAATTCATGATCAATGAAATTGTCGGCAATATTAAAAAGGCGTGTAAGCGCAACAATGTCCCAATGCCGAATATTTTTACTGAATTCGGAAGTTATACAGTGGGAGAGAGCATGGCGCACATTTACAGCGTGATCGGGCAAAAAATGCAAAACGATCGCGAAACCTGGTACATGATCGATTCATCTTTCATCACAACTTTACCTGATACCTGGGGCATTGGCGAACGATTCCTGATGTTGCCGATCAACAAATGGGATGTGGAATACCAGCGTGTCGTATTGGGTGGCATAACGTGCGACAGTCACGATTACTACGATTCAGAAGAACACATCAATGAGGTATTTCTTCCAAAATTGAATAATGGCGAACCGTTGTATCTCGGATTTTTTCATACCGGTGCGTATCAGGATCAAATCAGCGGATACGGAGGAATTAAACACTGTTTGATTCCATCTCCAAAACATGTGATTCTCGGTTATGACAAAAATGGAAAACTGACCGATTGGCTCTACGCAAAAGAGCAAACAGCGCAAAGTATGTTGAAGATTTTGGGTTACATGTGAGGTTAAGGTTAAGATTAAGATTAAGATTAAGCATCACTCTTGCTTAGCTTCAATCTTTTTACTTGCTCTTCAGCCTGTATTTCTTATTTACTTTTTTGCTATTGAAATAATCGTTTAGCTGGTCTTCCGTCATGATGGAGTTTTCGTCGATGGGAATATCGATGAGTTGTATTTGGATCTGCTTCATCTCGTCCTTCAGCTTGTTGATTTTTTTGACAATGTCCATGTCTTTCTCACCGGTTAGAGTATTTTCTCTTTCCATGTATTCAAGTCTTTTGATAGAAGAGCGTACAAGAGATGCAGAGTTTTGTTCGGCCGTTTTTGGGGGAGCCACCGTTTCTTTTACGGGCACCAATGCCACGCCGGCACTTGGTAAAATTTTTCCTGCATTTTGAGCGCCGACAGAGCTTGCTGAAGATAAAACAGTTCCACCCAAGGCGGTGGATGCAGTTGTCATATCAAATGTGGTCCGGGTATTTTTTGTGCCCTTGACTTTTTTATCCAGCTGAACGAATGCATACTTTAATTGAAGAATATAGTTCGTAACCAATTTCATTGTTTTATTATATTCTTCAAGCATGACCGGGTAATTCAATGCATCCTTGATGTAAATTTTCACAACTGTCGTGTCCTTCGAGAAGAATTTATTCGTGCCTACAAAACTCAATAAAAGGAGTTTTTGCTTGAGGGTGTCGGACTCTCTGATAAAATCAAAGGGAACGGTCCATGTAAAGTCGTCATCGCATTTTCTCACGGACGTGTAGTTTCTTATCGGGATGTTTGAAAAAAAACTGATCGATTCTATTGGAAAATTTCCCGCTTCGCAATCGATTTTAAAACTAATCGTATCTCCCTCTTCAGCAAAAAGCGTATTCGCCACGCTTGGTTTTACGTGCGACGGAACGATTTCCGTTGTGAAGAATAGAATTGTAAATGTGGTATCGGTATTTTCTTTTGGATTACCCAGGTTTTGCACACCAACATTCACCTTATACGGAAAATCATATTTGAGGCGGCCAGACAAAAAATAAGATTTGTCAGCCCTAAAAGTCAGCAGACCATTATCCTTATTAATCTTTAATCCGAGAGGCGAATTTTTAAGATACCAGAAATAGTGAGAAGGATTTTTGTTTATTTCCAGGTTGTACGACAATGTCGAATCTACGTGGAGGGTAATATAAGGATTGAGGTTTCGAATCCGCAGCACGGTATCCTCATTCTTTACAGAATCCAAAGCCATAGGCACATGAAAGGAAGGGTTCTGCGAAAAACAGGACAGGGATACCAATGCACTGAATGCTGCCAAACCAAGGAGTCTTCCAATTCGGGTATCGATCACTTTTATATACGAATGTCTGTTGATGGCAGCGAAATTAACTCAGAAGGGCAAAACTACAAAGACTTAAAAAAAAGCCCTCATTAAGAATAATGAGGGCGTAAACCAAAACCAACTGCTCATGAAAACAGATCTGCTATTGATAATTAACCAATATTGATCTGTCTGCTTGATTCTTTTGCCTGTTCTTTCTTAGGCACTAATATTTTTAACAGACCATTTTCATATTTCGCCTGGATACCTTCTGCATCCACTTTATCATCTATGGAGAAACTGCGTTTGAAGCTGCGATATGAAAACTCGCGACGTACTGATTTGAATTCTTCAGTCTTTGTTTCTTCCTTTTTTTCATAGCTAATGGTCAACAAACCGTTTTCAATATTCACCTTGAAATCTTCTTTGTTACGACCAGGTGCACTCAATTCAACATGATATGCATCGGCAGTTTCATTGATATTCACCGGAGGAAAAGCTTCACCATTCCATCCTTTACCGAAAACTGGTAATTCGTTGAACAATTCATCAACCAGGCTAGTGAAAGGCCTGGGAACATTGTTGTTTACTTTTACGAGTGTCATGATAATTATCCTTTTTAATTAGTTAATTGATTAATTACGCGGGATAATGTTCAAAGCGCATACCATTGCCAAAAGGCAGGTTAAAACAAGAAAAATCGGCAAGATCTGATGTCGTGGTGTGCCATTATTGCGCAATTGCCCAAGCCTTGGTGACAATATTTCCGAAATGGCAAAAAAATCAAATAAACTTTTTAACTAGATTTGCGTTTTAAATAAAAAAATATTCATCAATGTATCCAATAGAAATAGTACAACCAATGAAAGAGGAGCTGACCGACAGCGGATTTTCGGAATTGCTGACTTCGGCTGAAGTAGACGACCAGTTAAACCAGAAAGGAACCACGCTGGTGATGATCAACTCAGTGTGTGGATGTTCTGCTGGTACCGCCCGTCCGGGGGTCTTAATGGCTGTCGCAAATAGCCCAAAAAAGCCAGATCATCTTGCAACAAGTTTTGCGGGATATGATCTTGATGCGGTTCGCAAAGTGAGGGAACATCTGTTACCTTATCCGCCCTCATCACCGTCAATTGCATTGTTCAAAGATGGCGAATTGGTGCACTTCGTGGAGAGACACCAGATCGAGGGAAGATCGGCGCAGATGATTGCACATAATCTGATCTCTGCATTTGATCAATATTGCTAGACTCTTGGGAGCAATTTTTTTGTAAAAGCCTTTGAATAAAGGCTTTTTCTTTTTCAGAGGACCCGTGGGATATTTTTGAACATTCTTAATAATTACCCCGTTTTCGCGTTATAGAACGGTTAGCATCCTCAAAATCCAATTGTATGAAATCCAAATCACACGCTGCCGTGGTGAAAACTATGAAAGCTTATAAAAAGAAATCCTCGTCCCGCAGTACTGCCGACGCAATCGTAAAAAAGCTCACCGAAATAAAAAAAACATCGAAGGACACGGAGCGCGAGGGTAAAATAGTCCTCTTCCGTCATCTTCATGCTTAAGATAACTTCGTCACTATACTTCCAAACATTTTCGAATGAACATAGCTGTTAGCTTCGTAGTCTATCGTACGCTTCATTTTCCAGCATTTTAAAATTCTTGTAGCTGGAACACTACAAACGCATGAGTTTTTATTGACCAATGGTTCCACATTTTGGTTTATCGATTTGGATTATGCAAGAAAGCAATAAACTGGGTGCTTTCTGAGTTAAATGCTTTCGTTTAGATTTTTTTCAAAAATCTCTTAGCCAATTATCCATTGAAACCATTACGATATACACTAGGCATTCTTCTGCTTATTGTCTTTGCGCAGGCCCGGGCGGCTAACCGTTTTTGGGTTGCAGCAAGCCCCGGAAATTGGAACAATAGTGCAAATTGGTCTGCGACATCGGGTGGTGCTCCCAATGCAAGCATTCCGGGTGCAGCCGATGCGGCAATATTTGATAACAATGGTTTGGGGAATTGTACGCTCGATATAAATGTAGCTGTGGCGAGTATCACCGTAAACGGCGCTTATGCCGGAACGTTAGTGCAGGGCAACAACACAATAACCACTACTGGAGTTATGACCTGGTCGGGTGGAACTTTTACCGGTGGCACAGGAAACATTACAGTGGGTGGGGTCTTTACATTATCAGGAACAACATTTACTTCGACAACCGCGGTTCTCGAATTTAAAAGCAATACGGCATTTACAAGCGGAAGTTTTAACCACAACAACGGCTCCATTCGGTACAACGCTACAGCAAACGTGGCCGTTTCAGGCACAAGTCCGACTTTTTATAATCTGGAATTTGTTGGTAACGGCCGCGTATATCCGATTTCTTCTGCCGGCAATGTGACTGTTTTAAATAACCTGGATTTAAGCGGTTCTTCAACGTATACTTTAAACACCGGTACGATCGATGTCAACGGTGACATCAATGTCACTAATTCGGCAGCTGGTTGTGGTGGTACCGGATTGATCAACATAGTAGGGGCGGGAACACAAAATTTCATTGGTACTCTGTCAGCCGGACAAGGTACATTACCGCAGCTATCGATCAACAAAACCGCAGGAGTTTTAAATCTTTCTAACTTCCCCGGTGTTGCAAATAATTTTACTTACGTATCTGGCACAATCAATCCAGGTACGTCTACATTTTGTTTCGCTCGTGTTTCAACAGGCATTGGTTCCCGGAATTTATTTTGTCCAGATCAGTAATGCCGGATCAATCACAATTAAAAAAATCACGATCTCACACTAGAAATTACCGGCGAGCAAGAATTTTACGTCAGCGGGAGACACAAAAATCCGTTTTCAGTCGCGATACAATGGCTGTTAAAAACCTCTTGCGTATCTTCGTAAAAATTTTTGATTGAGATATCTAAAGGCTGTCAATAAATACTTCTGGAAGTACCGCTGGCGATTGTTTTTGGGAATGATTTTTATTATCCTTTCTAACTATTTCCGCATTTTAACGCCCCAGATTACTGGCTACGTTGTCAATTCTGTTGAGAAGGAATTGAGAAATGCTGTAAATGAAAAACATCCGGGACAAAATGCATCATCAGACCTGGTCCAGCAAAAAAATTCCCGGTCGGATACGGCCAATTATGATATACTCGTAAAGAAATTTGTGCGCAGCATGGATATGTCGAAGCAGTCATTTGGAAGAAAGGTCGCTTATTCCGGGATCATTCTTTTGGTGCTTGCGTTAATTGGAGGATTTTTCATGTTCCTGATGAGGCAGACGGTCATTGTGATGAGCAGGCATATTGAGTTTGATCAAAAAAATGAAATCTATCAGCACTATCAGCAGCTCGATATGAATTTCTATAAGACGCACAGCACAGGCGATTTGATGAGCCGTATGGCTGAAGATGTCAGCAGGGTGCGAATGTATACTGGTCCAGCCATCATGTATCTTGGAAATTTGCTTGCAACAATTGGATTTAGTGTATTCTTTATGTTACGCAAAGATCCGCTCCTCACATTATATGTTTTGACCCCATTGCCAATCCTGGCGTTCACTATATACTACGTTAACACGATCATCCATAAACGAAGTGAACGAATCCAGGCGTTGCTGAGCAATCTGACTACAAATGCTCAGGAATCATACAGTGGGATTCGTGTGATCAAGTCATTTGTGCAAGAGAATGCAATGCTCAATTTTTTTAAAGATAACAGTGAAGAGTACCGGAAAAATGCAATCAACCTTGCCAAGGTTGAAGCGATTTATTTCCCGTCGATGGGACTCATTATCGGCTTGAGTACGCTGTTTACAATTATGATTGGTGGCTTCTATGTGATCCGTGGTCAGCATGGAACGGATATGGGCACCATTACAGAGTTTGTGATTTACATTACAATGCTGGCCTTTCCTGTAAGTGCAATTGGGTGGGTAGCGAGCATGATCCAGAGGGCAGCGGCTTCTCAAAAAAGATTAAATGAATTTTTGGATACTAGATCGCAAATTGAAAATCCGTCTTCCCCAGTTACAAAGAAACTACAAGGAGATATCTTGTTTGATCATGTCGAATTCATTTATCCTAATACGGGCATTCACGCTCTGAAGAATTTTAACCTGCATATTCAACGAGGAGAAAAGATTGCGATTATCGGAAGAACAGGGAGTGGTAAGACAACCATTGCACAGTTGCTACTTCGGTTTTACGATCCTTCAAAAGGAAAGCTCGTATTGGACGGAGTCGATATCCGTCAATTGGAATTACAAGATATCCGAAACCAGATAGGGTATGTGCCACAGGATGGATTTCTATTCAGCGATACTGTTGCGGGTAATATTCAATTTGGTTTGGCGAACCAGAAGGTGGATATGGAAGTTGCAGCGACAGCGGCGAAGTATGCAAGTGTCGATAAGGAAATTCGTGGTTTTGCCAAAGGATATGAAACTATGATTGGTGAAAGAGGAGTTACGCTAAGCGGCGGCCAAAAGCAGCGCATATCGATTGCGCGCGCACTGACGAAGGACCATGAAGTTGTAATATTTGACGACTGCCTAAGCGCAGTCGACGCAAAAACCGAAAAGGAGATTATTGAAAACTTGTACGCCTACCTTCAAAATAAAACTGCCATTATTATCACTCACCGCATCTTTTCCCTGTTCGACTTTGACCGCATCATTGTCCTTGAAGAAGGAAAGATCGTTGAAAGCGGAACGCACCGGGAACTCATGGCATTGAATGGTTACTACACTTATCTCTATGAGCAGCAACAGCTGAAGGATGAAAAAGAGCTCAGCAGCAACGGTGTAGAGAAATCCAACGAAGGAATTGATCGGAATTAAGAACAAAAGAATCGTCAACCTAGTCGTTTCTTAACAAGGTCTTAATAATTAGTTCATGGAAATTTTGCCGATTCGAAAACAATATTATATTTGTGCCTACTTTTTGATTTCGTTTTATTCATAAAAAAAATACAATTGTGGCGTACGAGAACAATGACAAAAGAATGGAGAGCGTATACAGTAAGCGCATCAGAGCCGGCAAACGCAGAACTTATTTTTTCGATGTAAGAGCAACCCGCAGCAATGATTACTACCTTACTATTACCGAAAGCCGTAAGAAATTCAATGAAGATGGTTATGACAGGCACAAGATCTTTCTTTACAAAGAAGACTTTAATAAGTTCCTGAAAGCCCTCACCGAGGCAGTCGATTATGTAAAAACTGATCTTATGCCCGACTTTGATTTTGACGCTTACAATCACGATCAGGTAAGCGAAAGCAACGGCACCATGGAAAATGGATCAAGCTCTGTAGTAAACGACGCAGTCGCCAATGATTTAATCGACGTGCGCGCAAAAAATAATAGTACTCCTTCTTCAGATCAGGAAAACAATGAAGAAGTTGACAAATGGTAAGGCAATGAAAAATTATTCTTCAAAAGACCCCTGTTAAGTCAGGGGTTTTTTATTTTTAAATATCGGGATGTAAGATGTGAACCGCGATTATCCTGGTGTTGATTCGATAAATTCAGCTGCTCTCCTGGCTGTAGATCCCCAGTAAAAATGTTCGAAATACATCGATGGTGTATCCCTATCAATATGACTCGCATCGATGATCAATTCTGCGAATTTTCCCCAGTCGTAATCGCCACAAATCAAAAGCTTTCCATTGCAGATATTCGGATTTACACCGATTGCGCCGTTTTCAGTCGATACCGAGTTCAGGTTGTATCCCAACGCCTCAACGAGTTTTGTCTTAATGCCGCCACCTTTAGAAATTGGATTAAGAAAAGTATCAGCTCCCTTAAAATACAGCGAAATATCATCTACAAACCCTGCGAACATGACGTCCGGATATTTTTCTTTGGAAATGGATTCCGGGATATCTCTTCCGCAAATTACCAATGTATAGGAAAAGTTTTTTTGCTGCAAAATAGGATTGACGACACCAACGATATTCTGGAGCCCTTCGATATTTGGCATGTAGTTGAATGTTCCGTTGAAGAGCAGGATATTTTTTGAATCAGCAATGTTGTGCTTCCCACGGATAACCTGACTCGCCCGTTTTCGTTCCTCCTTCGAAGGAACATTTTCCCACTCGATACCATATGTAACGGTAATGCATCTTGACGGGTTCAATTTAAATTGGTCAATCGCGTATTTTCTATCCTCGTCGTGAATGAAAAAATTATAGTCGGCGCAGCGATGTGTACCTTTTTCATAGAACCACAAAACCGGCCACCACCATTTTCCCAGGGTTTTCCATCTCAATCCCTCCATATTATGAGAGTGCACAACGAGTTTTATCCTGCAAAACAACTTTAATAGAATTCCAAGCCATCCGTAATAAGGGTGTTCTATGATCAAGTGAGTTGCCGTTTGTTCACGTATGATTTTGCGTATCGTAAAAAAATAAAAGATGTTGATGTATCGAAACTTTGAATTCGAAAGAGTATTGATGACTTCGTATCCTTCTGCTGCAGTGGGATCGTTTTTTTTGGTAGTGACACAAATCAGCTTGTGATAACGCGAGAAATATTTATTAAAGAGGGCCACGCCTTTTTGTCCACCAACTTTCGCGGGCAAAAAAGGATATGAAACCAGACTAATAACGTTTGCCATGATCTATTGGGAATATTTGGAAGGATCCTGACCGCGTCCAAAGAAAATCAAATACCGATGCCCGTTATGATCAGGCTTTTTCTTCAACTGCTTTTACATTTCGTTTTTTCCAATCCATGTAGATGGCGATAAATAGCAATAGATATCCAAGGATCGAAGCAATCCACGAGATTTTTTCTCCCACCTTTTGCGCACTTGGTTCAAACCTGAATTCAATGGTATGATTTCCTGCAGCAACCGGCATTCCGCGCAGGATATAATCGACCTTGCAGTAATCTGTTTTGTTTCCATCAAGATATGCGTTCCAGCCTTTGTCATAATACACCTCGCTAAACACCGCGAACTGATTGGATTTTGCAGAAAATTTATATGTGACTTTATCGTTCAAATTATCGATCAGTTGTATCGAGGCAGTTGAATCGGGCACGGGGTCGAACTTGATGATCTTTTGATACGTTTTTCGGATTATCACTGTATCACGAACATTGATTGTATCAAGTGCCTTCATCTCTTCATCGGCCGTGTTCACATAATGTATTGCTTTGACAAGCCAGCACGGTCCAAATGCACCTGGATTCAACACAGCTTCTTCATCTGTCCCGGACGAACTTCTCCTGATAAAGTATTTTGTATTTAGCATGTCAAACACCATCATGTTTCCTTTCGATAATTGATGGTCGATGATGTCCTGGTACAATCCAAGTTTTGCCGGAGAATATCCGCCGATTGAATTATGAAAATACGAGGCTCGTGAATCCTGGAAAGCATTAGGTCCTTCGGTTTGATCGAAAACCCTAAATCCTTTTTCAGGGTCCGCTTTTATTTTTGCATTTGCAGTTGACGGTGTAAAAGAAATATCCTCATTTGTCGGTTCAAGGAAATTGTCTTCGTTAAGGTATTTTCTTCCTTCTGCCAATAGATCAAATGAACTTAGGAGTGTTAGTCCCGCCAATAACACAACGGGTTTTATCTTGTTTTTCAAAAATGCGCCGAGCAGGACCACAGCAATTATAACGTAAATCAATGACCGAAGAAGGTCGGACCCAAAGGCCGCCTGCCTGTCGCTTTGCAGTCCTTTCATAATATTGTTCACGACTCCGGTCACCTGCTGCTGCATTTCGGGTGTTGGTTGTTGTCCTCGAGCTCCCTGCAATAATCCACTTGTGAATTGTTGCTTCAGCATCGTATCGTTGATGCCCTTGTAATCCGTCATAAAGTAAAATGCTATTGCAACAACAAATACAGCAGACGTGATAAGAACCGCGTTCTTGAATTTTTTCCAAAGGATGTCTCTACTTGTTGTATCAATTAATAACTGGTTTAATGCCATTGCAGATAATAAAGGGAAGGTCAATTGCGGTATAACAAGTGCCATCGTTGGGGCTCGAAACTTACTATAGAAAGGAAAATGATCGAACATGAAATAATTGAATGAAGAAAAATTTTTCCCCAATGCAAGCAGCAACGCAAATATTGTAACCGGAACTATCCACCATAAATGCCAGCTTCTGTAATATACAAGTGCAAAAATTAATAAAAGGCAAATAACCGCTCCCAGGTAAACAGGTCCCGCCGTGTTTGTTTGGGGTCCCCAATACGCAGCACTCGCCAAGTACTGTTGACCGCTTTGTTCAGGAACGCCAATCTTCGTTAGCTCGTCGACAAACTTGGAGTCATCATAAATCCCGCGACTCATCATCCCGCCACCTTGCACTCCAGGTATCAGCAGCGTCATTGTTTCCGGAACACCATAACTCCATTGAAATGCATAGTCCTTGTCTAAACCACCTTTTGTTTTGTTCACTGCTCCTTTGTCACCGATCGTTAGTTCTGATTTTCCACCACGCATTGTTTCTTTCGAATATTCCTGTACGGGTAAAAAGGCAACCGCGTTTTCACTAAAACCGATAACGGCCGACCCAATTAAAATCAGCAACGATTTCCAAGCCAGTTTCATATTTTTTTCGTTCCAACATTTTACAAAATATGCAACGGTCATGAAGCCTAATAACATCACTGTATAATACACCATTTGAATATGCTGTGTTACGCTCGATTGTAAAGCAAGTGTAATTGTGAGGACGGCAGCGCCCCACCAATATTTTTTTTGCGTGAGAAGTATGAAGCCGGCAACTGCCATTGGCATAAATCCAAGAGCGACCATTTGCGTAGTGTGACCAACAACTACAATGATCGGACTAAACGTTGCGTAGGCAAACGCAAGTGATGACATAATCGACAACCATATATTAATGCGCAATACTTGTGTCAAAAAATAGAAAGCAGAACATGCAAAAACAAACATTACAATCGGGTTAAACGTATATAGCCCGATGATCCATGCAAGCCAATTTAATTTTGTCGAGGACGAGGGCGCCATAATGGTATATGCCGGCATTCCACTAAATCCACTTTCGGTCCACAACGGATAATAACCATACTTGGCATGAAACTCTACAGATTGTTGTGCCATTCCCTTGAACCCAAGGACGTCCGACTGATTCAACACTTTTCCTTCAAGCACAGGTTTGCAAAAGACCACCGCAACAATTATAAAAACTCCAATCGCAATTGCATGCGGAACTATTTTCTTCAACCAAGAATTCATAATGATATAAGAATTAGTCCGGCAAATTAATGGTATTTTAGGCAGAATTGTAGATTTTTGTTCTTTGCTGAACACGAAATACTGAACGCATAACGAATGGTGTACTCGGTGTTTTGCGTTGGGTGTTCAGCGCTAATCAAAGTCCATGTCGCTTCTTAGGTATCTTTCTAGAGTAGCATTTATTTGCAATATCTGTTTTATGCTTGCAGTATTGATCCTGGTTGTTCAAAAGCCTCCGGAAGGCGAGATCGTTTCTATAATTATCGTCTTGGGATACGTGCTTGCTGTGTTCATAAATATAATCGTAAATTTTTGTTACGGATTTAGATTGTTGTTGCGTAAGCCCCTGCAACAATTTATTCCGCTCTGGCTGATGATCGCAAATTTTATTTTCCTAATTCCGCAGTTAATACTTTTTCTGAAATGATCCATAGTATTTTAAAGGACAAACCGACAAAATTATTCCTGGGATTCACCGCTTTTTTTTGTTGCAATGCATTGATTGCGGAAGCCATCGGAACCAAGTTGTTTTCATTAGAAAAAATATTTGGTCTAAGTCCCGTGAATTTTACTTTTTTTGGTCAAGGCGGTTTATCCTTTACACTTACATGCGGCGTCTTACTCTGGCCGTTGGAATTTGTCATAACAGATATTGTAAACGAGTTTTATGGTCCGAGAGCAGTGAGAAGAATTTCAATGACTGCGGTTGTTCTTATTTCATATGCGTTCCTGATGTATTTCCTGGCGATTCATATTCCGCCGGCAGATGCGTGGCTCAGCAGTAGTAGCAAACAAGGAGTGGACAACATTCAGAACTCCTTCAATGCAATCTTTGGTCAGAATATGCGGATCATTTTAGGAAGTCTTATCGCATTCTTGGTTAGCCAGATTGTTGACGTGACCGTTTTTCACAAGATTAAAAAACGAACCGGCAATAAATATCTTTGGTTACGGGCCACAGGGTCCACTCTCGTTTCCCAGTTAGTAGATAGTTATGTCGTATTGTTTATTGCTTTCAGTGGCACTTTCAGTTGGCAGTTGATACTCGCTATAGGAGTTATGAATTACACTTATAAATTCACAGTTGCTATCATATTAACTCCAGTGATTTATTTTGTTGAAAGACGCATAGAAAAATACCTGGGTCACGATGTAACAGTGAAAATGAAACTCGCCGCAATGGGGAAAGAAGCAAACGAGCCTTTATAGGTTGACTATACTTTTTTTTCCATGATGTAATCTCTCATGAAATAATTATTGCCAATATCAATATCGACTTCTTCAACAATGTAAAAACCCAATTTCTCATAAAAAAATCTTGCATTGTTATCTCTTTTTACATTTAGTTGTAACGCATTCGCACCAAGCGTTCGAATTTTTTCAGTGATGAACTCAATAATATATTTTCCGAGGCCTTTTCCTTGTTGATCAGGCAGTACATAGATTTTGTGCAGTTTGAAAACGTGTGGCTCCGGAGTCGTCGAATACGAGGCAAATCCAATAGGTCGGTCATCTTCTTCGAGAATTAAAAACTGGTGTTTTTTTTTGACCATTTGCTCTTCCAATGATGCAGGACTATAGATCCAATTCATCATATAATTCACCTGATCTTTCGTCAACAGTTTTTCGTAAGTCGCGGGCCAAATTGTTTCCGCGAGTGTGCAGATCGTATTTATATCATTGACTCCGGCAAAACGTAAATTCATGAATTCAGCAAATGTGGATCGCGGATTCCGCGGATTTAAGCGGATTTTCGTGGATGATCCGGTTGAATATTGTTAATTGTTCATTTGGAAAGATAATTCTCAAGATGCAATATTCAATAAACACTAATAAACCCGGGAGATCCTGTTGAATTTTATTACTTGATCATTTTGCCAAGATAATTCTCAATATTCAATAACCACTATTGAACCGGATTATCCGAGAAAATCCGTTTAAATCCGCGGAATCCGCGATCAGCATTCACTCAAACTGATCGGAATATGCACTGCAAGTCCGCCATCAGAAGTTTCTTTGTATTTACTGTTCATATCTTTTGCTGTATCCCACATCGTTTTAATAACAGCGTCCAATGACACTTTTGCAAAATCCGGGGTGCTCTGCAATGCCAGTTGAGACGCAGTAATTGCTTTGATGGCTCCCATTGTATTTCTTTCGATGCACGGAATTTGAACGAGTCCGCCAATGGGATCACAAGTAAGACCAAGATGGTGCTCCATCGCAATTTCAGCGGCCATTAATGCCTGTCTCTGTGTTCCTCCCATGCATTCCGTTAATGCTGCGGCGGCCATCGCAGATGATACGCCGATCTCCGCCTGACAGCCACCCATAGCCGCAGATATCGTCGCGCCTTTTTTAAATATACTGCCAACCTCTGCCGCGGTTAAAATGAATTGTGTGATTTTATCGGCATTATATCCATCGCAAAAACATACATAATATTGAAGTACGGCCGGTATCACTCCGGCAGCGCCATTTGTGGGTGCCGTAACAACTCTTCCAAAGGATGCATTTTCCTCGTTTACACCCAATGCAAAACAACTTACCCAGTCCAGAATATATTTAAAATCACTTCCCCCCAGGCGAATTGCCTGAACCCATTCCTCATATCCATCATATTCCTTCTTTCCTAAAAGTTTTTTGTTGAGCGCCGCCGCCCGGCGACTTACATTAAGACCACCGGGCAACACACCTTTTGTATGACATCCGCGGTAAGTACATTCCTTCATCGTTTCCCAAATGCGCAAAATACCATCACGCGTTTTGGATTCAGGTCGCCAACTATTTTCGTTTTCCATTACAACTTCGTGAATGCTTAATCCCGTCTTCATACACCAATGCAACAAATCCGCTGCCTTATCTATAGGGAACGGAAGTTGCGTGGAGGCATCTGCGTTAGATTCTTCACCTTCTTTCTTGACAAATCCGCCACCAATAGAGTAATAAGTCTCGGCTATTTGTTCTCCATTGGAAAACGTAGCAAGAAATGTCAGTGCGTTGGGATGATACGGCAACGTTTCAGTAAACAAAAATTCAATATCGTCTGCAGGATCGAAATCGATTTCTATTACGTGGTCAATTTGAAGTTTTTTATGGTTACGGATATTTGAAATTTTTGTTTCGATGTTGTTCACATCGAACGTGACCGGATCTTCACCGCTAAGACCTAATTGTACGGCGATATCAGTGCCATGACCTTTACCGGTTTTTGCAAGCGAGCCATATAGTAAAATTTGAATGGACTGGGTGTCAGTAATTCGATTCTTGTCTTTTAAACTCTGCACAAATCTTTGAGCAGCCCGCCATGGGCCGAGGGTGTGAGAACTTGATGGCCCGATTCCAATCTTAAAAATATCAAATACAGAGATCGCTTCGTGTGGCAAGCAAATACTATTTACGCGAAATTACATGAAAAAGCCCTGAACAGGTGTTCAGGGCTGGTTTAGCAGGTAGTTTATGGTTACTGGACATTAACGAGGTTAATGTCAAAAATTATGATAGAGTTAGGTGGCACGACCGTATTCCCTGCATTGTCGGTCAGGTTTTTTGGCCCATAACCGAGCGAGGGTGGGATATACAATAATATACGTCCTCCTTTTCTGATAAGAGGCATTCCTTCCCGCCATCCATCAATCAAACTCCCAAGGGAAGTGAAAACCGCGTTGCTCTGTTGATCAAAGATCTTTCCGTTTGTTAGCCAGCCTTTATAAGTGACCGTTATTTGTGAACAGGGTTTGGCAGAATCTCCGGCTCCGGCGCTCATAATAGAATAATAAAACCCACGCCAGTCCTTCATCGCCGTAATCCCGGCTGAATCTACATAACTCTTCAATTGCTCCTGCTCATTGGCAATTGCTACCGTATTTACATCGGTATAGCTGCAACCACCGTCTTTCTTTAGGCACGAATTAAAAAAAAAGGAACCCGTCAGTACGCACAACAAAAATATTCGCATGAAAAATTTTTGCAAAAATAATCGTTCGTACAGATTAGACACCCCGATGCCACGAAATGCTGCAAAGCTTTAAATTTTTTCCTGGGAGGATGAGTGGTTGGATTCCCGTGCCTTTAATTCATTATAAAACTGTTCGTTCTTGTCCCATTTATGCCGACGGGAGAATATGGCCATAAAACCGACAATTAGCAGGAGAGCGACCAACAAAACGCCCGGGTTAAAATCCGAGGTGTTTGCCATCATCCCGGCCCTTTTGTACCATCCTGAAGAAAAATTCAGGAGTATCGGAATCGCAAAGATCAGCCCTACGGGAATGCCCAACAGGAACTGGCGAACTATTTTCCTCTGTTTATCCCGGTTCTTCTCCCAATATTCCATGAACTTCTTTTCGTCGTCGGACAACATAAATGTAAATTGTATACTACAAAGGTAGCGCGCTTATATTCAATTGCTTAATTATTTGATGAGCATTATAATTAATTGTTCGAATTTGCGTTGCTGTATTTATTCATAACTTGTGTTAAATCCATTTGCTTGAAACTACCTCTACTATTGGCCCAGTTTTTATACAAGCACAAAAAACTCGCTTTGCCTGGAATAGGGATTTTTACTTTAGATCCTTCCGTCGAAATCCCCGATGCTAGCAACAAAAGTACTCACTCAACGCCACGTGGCATAGAATTTAAGAATGCTGTGGTCCATCATGCAGACGAAGAACTGATCGCCTTTATTCAATCGCATACTGGAAAAATAAAACCGGTTGCCGTTGCCGATTTGGATTCATACCTGTCGCAGGGCGCCGAAATGCTGAACATTGGAAAACCTTTAGTTCTTGAAGGAATTGGGATCATTACACGACAGAAAGGCGGACCAGGATTTGATTTTAGTCAAGTTGAATTTGCCGCTCCCGAAGTTACGCACGCAGAAAAAACAGAAAAGACCGGCAAGCGCAAATCTGTCCTCGAAGAAGCCAATCAGTTTGAACCAACGGGAGGTGGAAACCGTAAATTCGTAATGTTCCTTGCGCTGGTGTTAGGAATCGGGCTTATCGCATGGGGCGGATATGTTCTGTATAAAAAAAATGGCGGAGAAAAGAAAACTGATTTTGCTGTATCGCCCGCCGATACTGTTGCAACTACTCCCGATACCACCAAATTAGCGGTCATCGATTCAGCTACTATTACACGCACTGCGGCCGCTGCAAACATTTCTTCGAAGGATTCGATTGCTTATAAATACGTCATACTTCAAACGTATAACAAAGAACATGCGTTAAGGAGGTACAATCAATTGCGTTCGTATGAACTAAAAATAAATTTGTTCACGCAGGATTCCACATTCTTCAAATTATATTTCAGCTTCCCCGCGGCATCGAGAGATACGGTTCATATCAAGGACTCTTTGTCGCGTGAGTATGCGCATTCTGTAATCATCGAGAGATAGTTTTGAATGAGAAGAAATGCAGCATATTGGATCGAGCGGCTTAGATTGGAAAAGCATCCGGAAGGCGGATTTTATAAAGAAATATACAGGTCATCTCTCAAAATACCCGCTGCAAGTCTTCCTTCATCATTCCGGGGTGATCGAGTTGCTTCAACATCGATTTATTTTTTACTGGAAGAAAATCAATTTTCTGCCCTCCATCGAATCGCCTCGGATGAAGTATGGCATTTTTATGACGGCGATTGCCTGGCAATATTTGAGTTAACAAACGAAGGAAATATGCGAGTGCATCGCCTGGGAAATAATCCCGACGAAGGAGAGTCCCTGCAAGTAATCATCAGTGCCGGAAATTGGTTTGGTGCAAAACCAGATAACGGTAGTGAATATGCGCTGGTAGGGTGCACGGTGGCTCCTGGGTTTGACTTTGACGATTTCGAATTCGCAAAACGCGACACGTTGATTACGCAATATCCCGTCCACGAGCGTATCATCCGGTCCCTCACACTTGAATAATCGTTCTAAAGTGCGGTTGACTTCCGTGAGTCAGGCCGCCCTCTTTTTTTTAAGTACCAATAAATGGGAACACCGACCAGGGTGAGTAAAATTCCAAATACGGAATTAATAATCGGTGATTTACCGTGAACATAATTGTCAATGTCATTATATAAAATGACGGATACATAAAAGAAAGTAAACACGATGAAGACCAGTGGAACAAATGGATAGCCTAATACTTTATAAGGACGATTAGCAGTTGGCAACTTTTTACGGAGAATGAAAATACCAATGGCCGTCAACCCATAAAACACCCACGACATAAATACAAACATATCGGCAAGCAAATCAAAAGAGCCACTAAAGACAAGGACGATGCTCCACGCGCCAATCAGGAGTACGGAATTACCCGGAGTTTGAAAACGTGCCTGTACTTTGCCAGCCCAGGAAAAAAAATTCCCATCTGTACCCATTGCGAAAACTACTCTTGCATTCGACAACAGGTTTACATTCGTTGCTCCGAAACTACTGATGATGATGAGCACTGCAATTAGCTGGCCTGCACCATTTCCTAATACTTTCGCAGTTGCATCCGCCGCGACGAGCGGAGACTTTGACATAACGTCTAACGGCAATGCATAGATGTAAGCCAAATTGACGAGCAAATAGATTGTGATGCAAATCACGATTCCTCCAATAAGGCTTTTAGTGATATTTTTTTCCGGGTGTTTTATCTCGCCGGCAACACTATTTATGTTTACCCAGCCATCATAACATGCGAATGCGCCCGTTGTCGCCGCCATCATGCCGCCAATCAATGACCAACCTGAAAGATGAAACTCGGATGAAGCAGTGACAAAGTTTTTCGCCGAACCGGCACCCGAAAAAAGGATGCCAACGACAAGTAATACGATAGCTAATACTTTCAATACCGTCGCGACGAATTGTATTGCATTTCCGGATCGAACGCTGACATAGTTGACAATGGTGAGTCCGCCGATGATTAATGTCGATACAACCTTAACCCCGATATTTTGCAACGGAAAAATATTTCCGATCAGAGGTATATGCAACACGAGCGATTGCTCGGCGACCTGGCTTAGTCGTGGAAAATGAAGAAAGAAATTTAAATATTCGGCGCACACAAATGCAATGGCTGCAATCGCCGCCGTGTTAATCACTGCGATCGTGGACCAACCAAATAAAAATGCAGTGAAGCCATTGTACGATTTCTGGAGATAAATGTATTCGCCGCCGGTTTCGGGAAACATGCCTCCCAATTCGGCGAACACCATTCCTCCAAATAATGAAATAACACCTGCAATAAACCAAACGGCGATCAAAAGAGAGGGAGAACCGAGTTGTGCCGCCATCGTCGCGGGTTTCATAAAAATATTGGAGCCAATTACGCTTCCGACGACGATCGTGACAGCGGACCATAGACCAATGCTTTTTTTAAGCTCCATACTTGAAAGGGTTTAGATAATCTTTATTCATGAGACGTGAAACGAAAGATACAGGCATTCAAAATTGAATTTCGCGTTTGACCCTCTACGTCTCATGAATCCCAAAATGCTTTCAGATTCATACGCTCATTTCATCCATGCCGAAATCATTCGATGAAAATGATGAGTTCCCTGTTCACGTGTGACTGAATACCGGCCATGTTGATAGAATCTCGATCGTATTCCTCTTTGTACATTTTCTACAACGTCTTCATCTTCCATTTCTACTTCATCCAATCCCGAACCAGCACCCGTATTTAACTTTGACTCATTCCATACATAAGTGAGAAAAGATACTTTCGTTTCGTGTAACCCAACGGGTTTGACGATGTTGACCGACAATCCCCAGGGATAGAAATTAAACATCATGTTCGGAAATACGAAGAAATAATAGGCAGCAACTTTTTTTCCGTGGTCTGTTGAGGTCGATGGCAGCAAAAAACAATCTTCGTCGTCTTTTGCTATTCCAAGTTGCAGATTTGACCAGTCAAAAAGTTCGGTCGTATAGTTTCCGAAATCGATGACAGCATTGAGTCCCGCATGGACAAATGGAATATGAAATCCTTCAAGATAATTTTCACAATAGAGAGCCCAGTTTGCTTTGACAATAAAATCTTTCGAAAGATCCGGTCGAAAAATAAACTCATTCACGGGCAGCCATTCCAGCCTTTGCATCATGCTGCTCAGAAACGAATCCGGTGGTAGTGTTTTATTGAGTGAGGTAAAGAGCCATTTACCCCACGTATGAAGAGGCAATTGTTTTAAATCATCATCTGGCGATGGGAAATTTTTTACTTCCTTGAATTCCGGCATCGACATAAATTTTCCATCGAGTTGAAAAAGGCGGCCATGGTATTTACAACGTAAATTGGAAACTGGACAGGCCTGATCGGCAATGATATTTCCGCGATGCGTGCAAACGTTTGACAACAAATGGACAATGCCTGCTTTATCTTTAGTCAGCACCAACGGTTCATCGATATAATTCTCCAGTAACGTCAATGGATAAACGCTGGATTTTTCTTTCACCAGGTCCGTATCACCAATAAATTGCCAGCAGGATGCAAACAATTTTTCTTTCAACTCTTCAAACAAACCGGGACTGGTATAAAACTCTTTGTTCAGTGTCTTAGCATTGGCAATATCGTTGTCCACGTAGAAATTCGGCATAGATTGATTCTTATTACTGTAAGATATGAAAGAGTTAGAAACAAATCCTTCCTATATGCCTATGCTTCTACGTGGTAAAAACAATTTACCAGATAGTAGCTTTGGAGATTGACCGCGCATGGCCAAACCGAGCTTGCAGGATTAATCGAATGTCGTAGATTTATGTGAATCGTAATTTTAATAAAACAAGTGAATATGGAAATTACAAAGGAATTGAGACTTGCGGTGTTGATTGATGCGGACAATGTGCCGTATTCAAATATCAAGGGGATGCTCGAAGAAATGACAAAATACGGAACGCTTACGTTCAAAAGAATATACGCTGATTGGACAAAGCCGACTGTATCTGGTTGGAAAAAAGTGTTGCTCGAAAATGCAATCGCCCCCACACAGCAATATAGCTACACAAGCGGAAAAAACTCGACGGATTCTGCTATGATCATTGATGCCATGGATATTTTGTATTCCGGGAAGGTTGACGGGTTTTGCCTGGTTTCGAGTGACAGCGATTTTACCCGTCTCGGAACGCGTCTTCGTGAAGCGGGGATGAAAGTTTTTGGATTTGGCGAGAAGAAGACTCCGGTTTCGTTTATTGCTGCCTGTGATAAATTTATCTATATTGAAATACTTTCGGCTCCCGAAGAAAAAATTGAAACAGTTAAATCGCCTTCGAGACCTGCGCAAAAAAATGCGATAACAAAGAGCCAGGTGGTCGTTTCTGCTCCTTCGATTTTGAAAGTGGACAGAGAACTGATCAAACTTATTAAAGCAAGTATTAACGATATCGCTGATGAGAACGGTTGGGCTTTTTTAGGAGACCTTGGGAATTTCCTGATAAAAAAACAACCTAATTTCGATTCAAGAAACTACGGGTTCAGTAAACTTCTTTCTTTGATCAAAAGTATTGGACAGTTTGAAATTGATGAAAGAGAAACGGGTAAGAAAAATATCAGGCATGTTTATGTTAGAACTTTGAATGCTGAACGCTGAACGCTATGTTACCCCGCAATTTGCGTTCTGCGTTTGGCATCTAGCACCTCGAAAATTCTATGTTAAGCAAACAACGGACTTCTAAAAACAATTTATTACTGGCCAGCTTTACTGCCTCAACGGCGGGCATGACAAATATTGCGGGGGTGATGGCCTGCTATGCATTTACATCTAAT
>Ga0163162_10000509_pt1 | contig 36083 bp, 30 predicted proteins | sample S55metaG_FD_115310 | JGI IMG/M metagenome (GOLD analysis project Ga0163162, IMG submission 115310) | Switchgrass rhizosphere microbial communities from Kellogg Biological Station, Michigan, USA - S5-5 metaG | ecosystem: Host-associated > Plants > Roots > Rhizosphere > Soil | place: USA... | reverse complement strand
GCCGCGTGCTGGTTTCGAAAATGACTTTGCTCGGATCTTCCTCGGCGTACATACCTGGAGCTGTCGCGAGCGCAGCTTGGCGCTGGTTTCTGAAAAGACGCATGGGAACCCTTGTTGGATTGGATTCCATTGAACCAGCGTCATCGTTGGCGTTGACCGCTAAAGACAGGTGAAATTGCCTCTCTTTCTTGCGCCCAAGGAAAACGGTATGGCGGCCCACTCAAATTTCGACGAGGGGTTATACGGCGTATAACCCCTCATCAAGAAACGCTGCAAAAATAGCGTCTCTTTCTGTTTCCGAAGACAACATCCTTGTGATAGGGGTTCGCAAAAAGTGCAGGATCCCGTCGAGAATTAATCCTACGTGGGAGTGATGCGACCTAAAACACGCACTTCCCTTCGAACGAGTCAAATCGTCTCCGGCGAGGTATCTATGTCTCAGCGATGCGCCTATCGAGTTTTTTGTATGGTCGGTACGAACAACGGTTGAAAGTTGCTCGAGTGTTGCAGCGCTGATGGTTTTTTGCTCATATGCGGCTTAATGTCGACCTCAAATTGGCCAACATCCGCCGCGCATGCTAGGACGTCGGCGATGTTCGCGTTTCGCGGACTTGGTGGGTATCGACTGCACCTGTCCCGACGGTTGCCAGCGGCCAAAGTCCCGAAGAAATGGCCTCCATCATCACAGGCTCAGCAAGAAAAAGGTAAGCACCTTGTACCAAAACCGTCTCTCGTGACAAACGAGCCTTGACGACTGTACAAATCTTCTCGTCAGCAGCGGCGTAACAACATTTTGGACGCGAGTGACGCCTTAGCCACAGCAAAGCGGTCCGACGTGCGCGTGAACCACTCAGAGACAGCCTCCCTTTCAATCGGGATTTAATTTTTTATAGCAGCCCGGACCGTTTATGTGTTTCTTTTAACACTTTACTTCTTTAAACCGTTTACGCGGCCACAAAGCCTTCTGGGATAAGGCGCTCAGCGGTGTTTGGTGTACGCTGATGGGAGCATAGGTGGCTGGCTATGGTGGCAATAGTGTGTGGATATGGGAATACAGGTGTACGTCAATAGGGAGGATGGCGTGTGGATATGGGGTCGAAGGTGTACTGCGGTGGGATTACGTGCGTAAAAGGCGATAACTCCGAACGAGCGGGAACTGGTGTACGCATATGGGAAATTGCCACCTAGGTTTGGTGTACGAATATGGGATCCGATACAGATCCACCTTGGTGTACGTTTATGGTGCTAGGCGTTTTCCTCTCAATAAGTCTCTACGAGCACCGGCTGAGCCGCATCACCCCCACACTTTGTGTGATGAATTTTCTAACCTGTTGAAAAATAACACTTTTACAAAAATGCGCGGGCCTTGAGGTGTACGCTCATGGTACTTTTCCACTTTCATTTCAAGTTGAGTTGTTATGCGAGGTCGCACATCTCGGGCTAAATTCAAACTTGAGGTGTACGCTTATGGGACCCAAGGTTGATAGAGGAAGCAAAGCGATGGTGTACGCCGATGGGAAGTTTAAGCAAAACCATCTCTATGGTGTACGCCTATGTGGAGTAAGCCATATGGATCGCTAGCTAAGGTGTACGCCTATGGGGGCATGAAAGCTTTGGTGTTTGAATTTGTTGTGCTTTGGGGGTCGTTAAATGCCCTTTGTAGGCTCCCAGATTCGTTTTTCCAGCATCAAGGTGTACGCGTATGGTGCTGCTAGGAATAAGAACGCGAAATTCCCCTCATTCTGAGCCTTGAAGGTGTATGTCTATGGTAGAGATTCCGAATCTTGTCACTCCACCGTCCAAAACTTCCTGCCACGCGGCAAGATCACGATGAGACGACGGGCGCGTGGTCCTCAGGTAAATGGTGGAACAATGCGAGATTTTTTCCACCATCGAGGTGGAAAAGATATGGTCTGTGTTCCACCTTTATGGGAGAATAAAGTCCAATCTAATTGGTTGAAAGACGAAAAAAGTGGCCATTCGCAAAGATCTGAAGCTAGATAATGTTGAGCAATTCGGATTGTTCCCGACCGCTGAGTTGCCGGAGCCCTTCCGGAAAGCAACTGCGGCTGTGCACATGGCTCCGGAGAAAGGCGCTCTTTCCTTGCCTCAATACAAACTCTTTGACGCACTGTTGAAGAACGCTGGCGCTCAATACAAAAGAGACCCGTCGAGAATCTGGTTCGACATCGGACTTGGTCAGCTCACAACGGAGATCGGTCTAAATTCAAACAATCGCAAGTACATGAAGACTGCGATTAACTCGCTCGTGACGTTTGGCGTCAATTGGGATTACTTGGCAGGGCTAAACAAAGGACAGTGGAATGCAAGTGCGTTACTTGCGGGAGCGAGAATTACGCCTGGTGGCGTGCTTCAGTATCACTATGCGGAGAATCTGAAGGAGGTTTTTCTTAACCCGGGTGTTTGGGCAAACATCGACATGGCTATTATCCGTCGATTTCGGCGCGCGTCGTCTGCGGTGCTTTACGAGAATATTGTTCGCTACGATGGAATTGGAAAGACCCCAGAACTGAGCGTCGACGTGTGGCGAAACTTGATCCTAGGAATGGAGTGGAAGAAAGGTTCTTACGCTGAGTACAAAGAGTTCAAGCGGCGCATTTTGACTTTTGGCGTGAACGAGATCAACGCGGTATCTGACCATGTTGTAGAGATGATCGAGGTGAAGTCGAAAACCAACTCTCGGTCGGTCACGGCGATCCAATTTATCATGCGGCCAAAAGATATTCCGCACGTGGCAAACGAGGCAGATCTTGACGTGCTTGGACGCGTAACGAAGCTGGATGTGCCCCTCTCGGAAGCTCGTCGTTTGTTGGCCACACACGGGCAGGAGGCGATCGTTACGGCTCTCGACTACATGGACCAGCGTTTGAAATTAAAGGGCGGTCCGAAGGTCGAGAGTGTGCCCGCGTATTTCCGCAAGACCCTTCAAAATGGATATAAGGTAGACGAAAAAGCGAGCGGTACAGAGAGTGCGGTTGGGAGTTCTTCTGCCTCACACACCGCAGCTCGCGCAGCAACCAGCAACAACATTAACGAGCTTTTCCAAACATATCGTCGCAAAGAAGTCACTGGGTATTTTTTTGAACTCGATGCAGCAGATCAAATGGCGGTCCTGCAGCGCTATAACGAGCAGCAAGGGACCGCCAGCCTGAAGATCGAGTCAGGCAAGAAAATGAAGAAGACAACTGAGACGGCGTTCTACACCTGGCTTGCAAACGACGTTTGGGGGCTTCCGACGGATAGCGACATCCTAGCCTTCGTTATGGATAACGCCAAAATTAGTTTGTAGAGGTTGTTTTAACGGGAGCTGACTTGTTTGCGACGACTTCGCTCTGTTCAGCTTCAGGCCTTGCTGCTTCTGGGGAATCCAACAGGTGTGTTGCTATGAATTCTCGAACCACCTTTTCAAGTTGCGTTACAAGAAGTGATTGCTGGTCGTCACTTAATCCAATCAACTTGAGTTCGGTTCGGCCATCCCGGTAGCGTTTAAGCGAGCCCACCTCCCGCCCCTCTGTAGTGTGAAACGGGACGTTCCCACTGTAGTGCGTTTTCGTCGCTCCAGGGGGCGACGTGCCGTCCAACTTCTTAACGTACTCCTCAAGTCTACGGACAGACATCTCGCCGTTTACCACACGTTCGAGTATTGATTCGGCAGTGCTCTCGTTCGTGCGGTCGAGGATAAGTTTTATGTTGTATGCATGTGCAAGACCAACGCTATCTGTGTCTGCCATCTGCTGAAGGAAATGCTTTGGTAATTTGCCGACAAGTAGCGTCTTAGACACCAGCGCTTTGCTTACACTGAGGCGCTCTGCCAGTGCGTCCTGGCTCTCAAAAATTCCGCTAGATAAGACGCGCATCCACGCGACGGCATCGTCGAAGACGGTCTGCTGGGTGCGGCTTTTATTAATACTGCTTGCCTTAAGGTAAAGCTCTTGGTCACTTAGCTCTGGCACAACTTCCGCATCGATGGCTGTTTCACCCAGGCTTTTTTTCGCACGAAAGCGGAATTCTCCATCAACGATAACGTACTTGTCCGGGTAGCGATGGTTTCGAGTAACCGTTATCGCGACATGTTGCCCCTCTCGCCGAAGTCGAACAGCGAGCTCGTCAATTGCAATTGGGCTGTAGAACTCGCGCGGGTTGAAAGGGTTTGAGACCAACTCGCTTAGTAGTAGTCGAACCCGCGGTGTTACCGCTGAAGCGTTTGTGCGGTGTTCGTATGTTTTTCCGGGTGCGTCGTTCTCGCCGACCGTGATGCTCGCTGTTGGCCTGTCGGACCCATTCGGTACGCCGGTCACATCTAGGCGACCGTCTACGTCGGCTCTTTCGTTCGCTATTCCCTTGCGAATGGACGCGCCGAGCCCCATTTTCGGCTTCGCTGCTTTTTGGTTCGTTATCACTTTAATCCTCAATGAGCCCTACGATCGTGAGAATTTCCTTCGCCACTGCGGTGATTTCATCTCTCGCCTGCTTGGCGGTGCGCTGCCCCCTTACGCTAAAAACAGTAGCGCCCATCCCGATAGACGTTTTATAAATCTCGCGAAGCGCGATGGTGCTTTTGAGAATCGGATAGGGATTGTCCTCAGCCATAGCCGCCCTTACTTCGGCATAGCCTGTGGTTTTGGTATTAACCCGGTTGAAAACAATCCCGCAACCCTTGGGATTGCTGCCAATTGTTCTGCGAACCAGCTGAAGCATACCGACGGTGCTCCATGCGTCGAGTGCTGATGCGTCCATTGGAACTAATACGAAATTGGATGCACCCACGGCGACCTCAGTGTTTTTGTCATGCACCGACGGCGGACAGTCAACAATGACGAGGTCGTAATCGTTTGCCATTCGTTTGATTTCACGGTCGAGATTTTTTCCCGCTGCCGCTAAGTTCACCACTGTAAATGGGTATGGAGCTTCGCCCGCTCCAGTGGCGCGAACAGACGAGCTCTGTGAGTCCGCATCAACGACAAGCACCCGCAACTCAGGGTCGTCGTCACAATACGCGCCGGCCAGATTAAGGCTAACCGTGGTTTTGCCACTCCCACCTTTTTGGTTCGCAACGGCAATGACTATTCCCAAGGGTTTCTCTCCGATCATAAATCACATAAATTTCAAAGTAGTAATCTTTAAAAATTCATGTATCTACGTAAAAATTCCGGGCTGTCGGGGGTTACGTGCTATGGAACGACAATGAGTCCCGATTTTTATCAAATAACCAAGTGAATGTCCAGAATTTTTGAAGCTTTGCCTTTAAACTGCCGAAAAGCTTTCGTGATGTCGAACTGTTCGTCCCCATTATCCAGCTAAAACAGTGAGAATAGATCTAATTTCGAGCACAGCGGGCGGCCGTTTTCGGGTGAACAGTGATAACCCGAGTCCGTCGACGCAGCAAAAACGAGAGTTTCCACGTGGAAACCAAACGGAGGGAGCGCCCCTATGGGTAGTCGCTGAAGTAGTTCCCCCTTCAAACAATGAGTTTTTGACAAGTCTGCGTCCGCATTGCTCCGTCACTTCGGTAGTAAATCAGAGTAGACCATCGGCACTCTTGATGCTGCGATGACGAAGCCATTCTTGCGAGTTACTCAAATACGTCCCCAGATGCTCGGCACAACCGGTTGCCATCTTCTGATGACCGCGTCTCGTAGATGATGCCGGGGCATAGAGGCACCGTCTGTTCCATAGATATGCGGAGGATTTCGTGCCAGTGAGAGGAGTCTTTGTCTGCCAACGGCGTGGTTTCCACGTGGAAACCATAAAGTCATGAGGTAGCGCTGACCGCAGCACGCCGACGGTTAAAGCCCGATGTTCGTCACAATTAGTTGAAGGCTTTATCGCGTACTGGGAACCTTTACAACAGGTATATGAAGCTATGCAGATCCTTGTTGATCACTTACCGACGTGTCTGGCGCCAGTACGATTATTCCACTGCCACACTCTAAAGTACTTCGCCGGGATTTAAGCCTGTGTAAAGGTCCCGATTTGGTGCTAGCCGCGAAGGTCACGGAAAACAACTGGATTTAGGCCTGTATTCTTACTTATCGTTCGGTAGTCAGATAATCTTGTTGCGAATAGAGAAGGCTTGGACCCCATGTTTTGCATATTGCTGCGTCGGTTCTAACCTCGACCGTTTTCTTATTCAGTACAGCGCTTTCCATTTGGCTCCACTATATCAACTGTCTGAATTGGAAAAGCGGTTCATCAATCGGGCAAACCGTGAAAAAAGAAATTCTGGGCGCCTTCAAGGCGCATGTATCGGACAGTGGGACACGTTGCTATGTCTCAGTCGATGTGGGCTGACTGCATCGAATGCGCGACCAGGAGGAGCCTATTCACGCAGGGCAGCTGCGGTGGCCTTGACGACAAACCGTTTCACGCACTAAATAAGACCGTCGTGGTAGACCGCCCCACCTGGCGGCCAGTGCTGCCAGTGCGTCGTAGACCTCATCGTCGCGCCCGGCCGGTCACACCGTACTCCCGGTCGGTGTCTTAGTTGTCGGGCAGGAAGGGGTAAAGGAAGATGCCGATACAGCAGACAAACGGATTAGGAGAGAAATCGCTCATTTACAGAGAGTTGCCTTTGCAGTTCTTGTTCTCCCGACCGTTTCCGTGTCAAAGGAAAGCAATTTAGACTCTTTCACGCTTTTTTGCGGGAGTTGACAGCACTAAAGATTGAATATCCTCGGGGAACGAATTCAACCATCGACCTCCGGACGTAGCAACCGAAACTCCAATTGAAATGGATAAAGAAACGTTAGTAAGAGATCATCTGGCCCTTGCCAACTTGTATAGCAACGGGAAGGGCGTCTGGTGGAAAACAATTGAGGAAGCGTCTAAAGTTCTGTCGTTGACAGAACCTCGCGTTTCAGTTCAGCAAATAAAACAAGCAAGGGCGGTAGCGGCGTTTCCTGCGGAAGTCATTCGATTATTCGAAAAGATCGGGACAAACACTTATGTTCGCAGGAAAATTATTGAAGCGAAAGAATGTTTAGGATGGCCCGAAGTCGTGAGGCGAGCATCGACATTAAAACCGGCAATAACGAGAGCTGAGCGACTTGCTATCTTATCTATTCTCGCCGGTGGCAAACGAACAAAAAAGGCGTTTCGCGGCGAAACTCCTTTGGCGCTGCAAAAAATCTACAACGAAGGCTTAGAAAACGGCCGTTGGAAAAATCTATCGCAAGCAAGCAAAGAGCTCGGTTTTACCAGCAATTTTCTATACAAAGCAATGGATATATGCAAACTACCGAAGCCAGTTACCCGTTGCTTTCCGCTGGATAGCATTTCAGTTTATTTCGGTACGGAGTTGCTTAAAGTGGTGAATTTGTTGGGGTGCGCAGAGTTCGAAAGACGCGTTCGTCTTGTGGAAGAAAATTATCAACACCTGCCTTATAAAGCGAAATTAGCAAAGGTTAAAGCGGACACCGTTTCGGTTGTTACTGAAATAAAGGCGCGCCATGCGCGAGGGAAGCTGATCATTGAACTTCATTGCGACGATAAGAACGGAAAGCTTACTTCCCGTCAACGAGAATTGGTGTCGTTGATCGGCACAACGATCAACACATTCAACAACCTGCAATAGTAGATATACTGAATTAGTGTCGGCATCGTCAAACGAGCTAAAAGGCGACCAATGGGGAAAACGAGAAAACTCAATGTTATTGTTGAGGTAATGACAAATTCCGGTGATTTTGTGGAACTCTTTGACCAAGATTTCGTTGAAGAGCAGGCGAGGGCGATGATGGCAGCTGCTATGGCGGATGAACAGGCGCTCGATTTCGATGAGACCGAGGGCAATATCAATGTGTCGTTATACAACGATGGGTCGGAAAAGGATGACCTTGATTCTTCGGAAACAGATTTCGTTCAGTTTCCCCACGATTTCGCGGTAGAGGCGCTGCATCTCCATTTTGGTTGGGATAGGTCGTTTTTATTTGAGGCTCTTTCAATACGCCGGATCAGGCGTCTGATGGAAGAGCACAAGAATTTGCGTGTGCCGGCAAATTCGAGGCACCATGAGTATTTTTACGACCTGATGTCCAGTTTGGATAGTGTAGATTTAATAGACAAAGGCTATTTTAATTAACTAGTTTTATGTTGGTGCAGCCGAACGTCAGGCGGTTACGCCAAAAAAGTACTCAGTCACGGTGAAATAATTTTCCTGCCTCTTCCATCATTCTTTTTTTCTCCGCTTGTACATAAATGCTTGTGGTTTGTAGCGATCGGTGGCCAAGAATTTTTTGGACAACATCAAGCGGGGCGTCGGCGGCTGCAGAAAGCGTCCCGAAGGTATGTCGAAACGCATGAGAGGTTGTCTTGCTCAGTTTTAACCGTTCTTCGGGGCCAAAGACATCCGACTCTATGATCAAACTTAGTAAGGAGCGTTCGACAAGACGCCCTAAGGCGCCCGGGTGATAGGGCGCTCGATTATCGGCGTGCTTGGATTGTGCGTCAGGAGCCTGGGGGATGATCATCGGCGAGATCAAAGGTCCTTGAGCGTCGGCACTGTCAAAATCGTCCATTCGATCTTTCCAATGCTCCAAAAAAGCGCTGACAGCGTTTGGACTTACAGGTACGGTGCGAAGTTTTGCGCGTTTCCCGATGACCGTGAGTTCCCACAGCGGTTCATGTGCTGTCCCATAGATGGATAACCTAAGATTTTCGCGCCGAGCGTGCGCTGCTTCCTCTCGTCTTAGACCGGACTCGCCCATGAGCAATATTGCGGCTCTGGCAATGCGCCATTGGCTGGCCTCGGGCGCTTTCGCCCGCCGGTCCAACTCTCCGGAAAGCCGTTCCCATAACCCGCGACTCAACGCACGTTCAATCTGGATATCGTCCTCCCGCGTAACGGTGACCGGATCGTTGACTGCCTTCCAGGGGTTGCCGGCGAGATAACGCACGTCGACAAGCCACGTGAATGCTGCGCGAATAGCCCGCGTGGCATAACGCTGCGACTCGGGGCTTAGGGCTTCAACGGAAAATGGGCGCCAACGTTCAGAGGATCTGGAGACTCTCGGTCCAACAAACGAAGGCGAGGGGAGTTTAAGGAAATCTTTATACGCTTCGCAGTCGTCCACCAGTAGTGAGCTCATCGGCTTGCCTCGGACCATAACGGACCACAGAACAAATCGTTCCAGTTCTTTTGTGTAAGCACGAAGGGTCTTTGGCTGATCTCGGTATTGGTTTAGATACGCACGCACCGCGTCCAAGTCATGTTGCGCCCTGATGTAGCAGAACGCGCTAGAGCGGTTTTCGCCGGTTTTCCCCGAGAGGGCGCTATTTAGTCCCATGCGCTCAAGGGGTGCCAGTTTGCCCACCGCGCCGTCAACCAAAACCACGTCGGCTGACACCAGCGGTTCACTGGTGTCCACATCATCGTCGACTCGACGTCCAAGCGCGTCCTCGTGTCGCCGCAACCACGCGACAACGGTGCGAGCACGGTGCGCACCGATGCGAGGGACGGAGCGCCACCAGGTCCCACCGCGACGATTGCACAGGGCAATTAGGTCGCCGAGGGTCGATACCCCTTGCGATTTAAGACGCTTGGCTACCATGGGCCGGAACCACATCCCAATCCCGTGGGTGACGTGCGGCGAAGCTGCGGACAATTGCGCAGCTTCTGTGACCATCTTCAGTGTGACGACTGTTAGTTGGGCGCTGCCATGCTTTTTAACCGATGTTTTCAGATGGTCGGCGAGGACCGTCGAGCCGTTCTCGATAGCCAGATGGACCAGTTTATTTAACAAAGTCCGCAGGTATCGCTCCATTGCTCCGGGCGTGGCAGCATGGGCGTCTTCGTCGGTGTCGTAATAGGTGCGCGCAATTACCTTAGGAGGAATCCGCTGAACGAAGGCTCGCAACGCCGCGAAATCTTTCGCGGTATAGCTACGGCCGATTTCGAGATCCTCTGCCATTAGCTGCGCTCCTGCGGCGTTGCATAAGGGTCCAAGATTTGTCGCGCGCGTGCCAAAAAGACCCGTGGGTGTCGCGCAAATACGGATTCAAAGCCGTCGAGCAATTCGTTGTAGAAAGCGAGCCCGCGGACGGGATGAAGAATCCGATCGTTGTAGAGCGCGCGCAGTCGGTCTGAATGATCCATCAACAGCATGGCTTCTGCTGTTGCGATTGGCCCATCAACCGCGTAGCGCTTCAGCAATCGGCTACTTGGCCGCGTGAAAAGTCGCTCCCCGAACATCTGCAAGGTCAGTTGCAAAATCTCTCGTGCGGGAGGCGTGAGCTCGGGCGACGCCATAAGCATTGCCAGACTGGGTGTGATTGGACCTAGAGCGTTGAACGAATCTATGCCCACCACATCGAGCTTGAGTCGTGATATGGGTCCCGGGAATCCAAGTATCACCAACCGGGCACGGTGATAAAGACCTTCAATTACAGGCTTGTCGGCATTATTAGGTGATTCCAAAAGCTACTCCTACAAAGGGTCCCGGGCAAAACATCGATATTTTACCACTCAAATGCAGGTGTGATAATAACGATTATCACACCTGGAGCCGACCGGGACGAGGCATTTTCGAGTTCAAGATGACCCTCGGGAAGCGCGGGAATGGGAGGGCGGCGTCGCCATGCTGACGTTGGCCGTCCTCACCATTGCCCGGGTTTGCCTGTGAGCAGCCTGATGCGGTAGGGTCGGGCTTCACTCACTGAAAATCGCTATTAGCATTTGGTAGGAAGGAGACCGGGCGGCGTGCCACCCGCACGATTCCAACTCGCCAAGTTCGAGGCCATCAGAGCGTTCATGATTTCAGCGAACGCGACGGACGAAGTCAGGTCCATGTAGGCTTGATTAAGACCGTCGGTGGGGGAAATGAGGGGGTAATTAGAGCTATCCGACCCTTCGTTTCTGCTTGTCCGGAGTTATCGCAGGCAAAATCTCCATACGACTTACTTAGCTGCCTCTCGCTACTTCGCATCGTGCCGATCGTTGACTAGGTTTTCATTTAGCAATCAACCCGTTGACCACGCAACGTCTAGTTGGCGCCGAGCGTCCGGTCGGCTGTGCAACAGTCGCTAATAAGGTAGTGATTCGGAAGACGATTCGATGCGCCGGCAAATATGCCTAGCACAACGAATGGCGCCTTTGATTCTGGGCACGCGCGTCCGGGGACAGTTTCCAACGATCGCCCCGGTGTCCGATGTCGCTGTCAATATTAACGTTCGTGCGGGCGAATGTTGAACACAGCAAGAGGCATGTGCGGCTCCTAGATTTCCTACACACCGTTGGCACAACGTCTCGTACGGTCGGAGGAACTTCATGGCAGCAATCGGTCAAGGCGTGCTTGTGTAGACCGGTGGTGGTTATAGCGTATCGCACGTAAGATAGGTGTGAAACATTAATTTATAATCTGTTCGAATACTAAAAAAAATGGAGGGGGCCGTGGTAGCGCTTTTCATACATCTATCCGACATCCATTTTGGGCAAGAAAAGGATGGGGGACTGATCGTCACTAACGATGATGCGAAAAAACGGTTGCTTGACGACGCCGCTGCGGAGATCGCCAAGCTCGGGACGAACGCATCCGGCATCATTGTGACCGGGGATATCGCGTATTCCGCAAAATACGAGGAATATTTAAAAGCGGGCCAGTGGCTCGATCAGCTAGCGGACCGCGTTGGCTGCAATCGGCTCGACATTCAAATGGTTCCTGGCAACCATGACATTGATCGCGGCGCTATCACCCCGGTAATGAAATTTCATCTCGACGCCATCCGCGAGCATGGGGACAAGATGCTCGACATGCTGCTGGATGACGATGGCCAGCGCGAAGCGCTATACGAGCGTTTCGCCGCGTACAGAGATTTCTCGAGCGGCTATGGCTGCGATCTCGACGTCGGCGGCGTCTACTCTGCAGACGTCGCGGTTACGGTTGCCCCAGGCCGCACCGTTCGTTTTGTGAGACTGAACTCAGCGTTAATTTGCTCACGAAAGGATGACAAGGGCGAGTTAATATTAGGTGCACGTCAACGAGTATTTGACGCGATTGACGGTGAGGAAATGGTTGTGCTTGTTCATCACCCACTCAGCTGGCTCCAGGATTCCGACGAAGCCGCTCGGTACTTCAGGTCGCGCGCTCGCGTGATCATCTCGGGACATGAGCACTTCCCTTCGCTGGACATCGATTGCGTTGAAGAACGTTGTGACCTTCTTATGCTCGCCGCCGGTGCGACTGCACCAGACGACGTCGACGAAAAATATACGTACAAGTACAACATCCTTGGGTTCGATTGGGATGAGGCGGAAGATGCGTTGGCGGTGACGATCAATCCGCGAACCTGGGATCCGGAGATGAAACGCTTCGAGCGCGATGCCGCCTTCCTTGAAGAACGATCGGAGCGCAATGTGCTGGGTTCACCTCACTTCCGTAAAGGCGTTGTTTCGGTCGCACCCATGCTGAGCGGAATGGAGCAGCCTCCACATCCGCAGGCGGTCGCGAACCCGGTCACAGGATCGACGGAGGCAGACTTGACCATGCCCAACGGTGTTCGCATGGTCCGTTTACGTTTCTTCCGGGACCTACCGGAAGAGCGGCGTAGGCGCATCCTTGTTGAGCTGGATGTGATACCCGCTGATCTGACGGACCGCCTCGATCACACTGTCGAACAGCGATTCTTTGCAAAGCTAGTTGCGCAAGGGCGGTTGGATAAATTGTCAGCTGCAATAGATGCGGCGATCCTAGAACAAAAAACAGGGGAATCCTGAATGAGCGTGATGGCAAAGTACGTCAGAATTTTCTGGCCCGATCCCAAGGATGACGATGTCAATCGCCGTAACGCTGCTGTTGCAACGATTCAGGCGTGGATGTCCGAATTTGACGATTCCCGTAAAGCGATTCAATTGGCTTCGACTCTGGCGGATAGCGTCTCGGACGGTCGGGCGCGAGACTTTTTCACCCTCAAAGTGGAGGAAGCGATCATTGAAGCAGGCAGCGCCGCGTTCGTCCGCGACAAAAATGATCTCGAGATCATCGTCGTTGCGCTAGTGTCAGCTTTGGACTTGATCCGAAAAACACCGAAGATCGATGGTAGCCAGATCAACGCATTGGCGGCGGCGCTATGGTCAGCACTTTCGTTCCAGTCTCCAGTCCCGCAGGAGCCAATCGAGCTATTGCGTCAAGAGGTAATTGTCGCCGCGCGCGAAAGGACGATGGCAATTGCCGAGCATTCACGCAAGCGAGCGCTAGTCCCGGAGATTGGACCGCTCACGCTGCCGGAAAATCAGCCCACGGGATCGCGAGCAAACAACGCTTACCGGAAGGCTACTGAGCCCTTGGTTAAAGCGTTGCGAGAGAATGCCGAACTAGACCGGGAGGAACTTGAATTCCTATGGTGGACGATTGAGGACTGGAGTGACGCAATCGGCGGCCGCCTGTCGGACGCCGATCCGCTCGTACGTGCGGTGGTAGCAGGCTTAGATGGGGCCTCGAAGTTACGGCGCCTGCCGGCTGCAGGTCACCGCAACGTTGTGCTGCGCGGCGTGCCGGCCGGAAACCAAGCGACATTGAGCGCGCTGCTCACTGCGCTTGGGGATCATCGCGCAACGTTAGCGAAGGAGATCAACGCGAATTGGGTCGATCAATCGGCGGCAGTTTTTCCGCTGCTTGCGGCGGTCCGAACAGGAAGTTCCGATCGTTCGGGGGCGGATATTGAGCGCGACGCACGTGATTGGGGCGCACGGGCGCTTCTGGAGGGTGGGCTTCTACAAGCCAAAGTGCTACGGGGCAATTAATGATGGGATTGGGCACATGCCGACTAAGCGAGTGCACGTTCAACGTGACCGGTGCTTGTGTGATGAATCGTCCGGTTGAACAATGCGCAAACAGGCGCGATCCAGGCGAGACTGAAAAAGGCGGTGAGGAGGACGAGATCGCTGAGAACGCGCCACCGGCAGGTCTTTCGACATCAGAACGACCTCGAATCGATTTCGGGAGTGCCGTCCTTACTCGCCCGGCCGAGACGCCGACGTTGCCATCGAGCCTGACAATGGGGCTTGAAGAGGCTACGGCGCTCATGTCGAGTCGGCACACGACGTTGGTCGGCATTTTAGGGCTACCAAGTTCCGGCAAGACTGCCGCCTTGGTAAGCGCCTACCTGCTCCTAGCGAAGGGCAAGTTCGAGGGATATGAATACACCGATAGTGCGTCCTTGATGGCGTTCGAGCAGATTTCACGCGGCAGCCGTATTTGGGCGGAGGGCGACGAGCCAGCGCAGCTGACTACCCACACCGAGATGGCCGATGATAGACAGGCAGGTTTTCTCCACTTCAGGCTTCGTCGCCTTAAAGATCGGCGGTTTTTCGACATGCTAGTGCCAGACCTGCCAGGAGAATGGTCGAGGGCGCTGATCGACAAGGGTGACGCCGAGCGTTTCGCATTTCTTGGATCCGCGTCGGTAATTTGGTTGATGGTCGACGGCCGGGCGTTCGCCGACGCGCAGAAGAAAAGGTATGCGACGTATAGGGCCGAAATGTTGGTAGAACGCCTCTCCGAGATTCTTCCGTTGCCGAGGCCTCGGATAATCCTTGTCCCCAGCTGGCGGGATATCGGCGAATTTCCGGCGGATGCGTACCAGAGCATATGCGAGGAGGGTCGCAAATACGGCATGCAGATCGCGCTAGCCCCGATCGCGTCGTTTTCCTTCGGTGACGTTCCCCCGGGCTCCGGGATCGCGTCGCTCATAGACATGACGCTGAACCATGATCGACCGGCGCCCGAATTCTGGCCGGACAGCCGAACGCTGGGTGGCAGGACGCTTTCTTCCTTCAGGAGTGGCGTATGACGCGGAGATCGATTGTGCTGTTGGGAGGCCCAGATTCGGGCAAAACGAACTACATCGGACGGCTCTGGCCGTCTTTCAAAAAGCGCAAAGGCGTCCTGCGGGCTGAACGTCTACCAGACGACATTGCCTACGTCGACGGAGCGGTTGAACATTTGATGCAAGGAAGTTTCGCACCCCGCTCCGACAGAAATCTGGAAGTCGGGCGGGCTGACTTCTCGATCAGCGTACGTGGCGCACATGGCAACGGAAATCTAAGCGAGCTAATGGTGCCGGACATCTCTGGCGAGTTATGGACGCGAATGGTCGCTACTTTCGAGATTTCACAAGAATGGCTCGACGTCCTCAACGAGGCGCAGGGCGCTGTCGTCTTCGTGCGGGCTCATTCCGATCAAATTGTCCAACCGCTTGACTGGGTAACAGCCCGCAACATCTTGCGATTAGATATGAAGGATGGCTCCGCAACGGTATCGTTAGAGGAGGATGGCCATGAACTCGATACCGCAGTGGAAGGCAACGCGCTTCCAGCTAAGATTGAATCGTCTTCTTCGACTTACCAAGCCGGCGAGTCCGCTGAGCTGCCATCGGAACACGACCTGCCTAGCCAAGTGCTCCTCTGCGAACTTCTACGATATCTCAATCTGTATCTGGCCGACCGTGAGAATGGAGCCCGTCCGCGCGTTTCCGTCGTTGTGGCTGCATGGGATCTGCTTGACCCAGAGGTTCGCGCAGCTGGCCCGATGACGTATCTCAGGAATGAGTTTCCGCTATTCGCCGGTCGCCTCGCGGACCCGGGTCGGCTGGATGTGAAGCTGTTTGGGCTTTCGGTGGTAGGAGGGGATCTCGCTGATGACCAAGAGTTTCGTGATCGATTTTTTGAACGGGACATCTCGGAGCAGGGCTGGGTCGTGGTCCAAGACAGCGAAGTCCTGCGGAACGATGAGGACGTGATGCTGCCCATAGCTTGGGCGATGGGAGACTAGATTGATCGGATTTGACCAGCAGCTGCATGGCTATCGGCAGGGACATCAACTGCTGTCGAGCACAATCCGGCTCCCTAAGCTTGATCAGGATCTTATCGACCGTCTATCCGATGTCGCTGGCCCGCTCTCGCCTGGAGAACGATTCTCGCCCTATCTCACGCTGTACCCTCTTCCAAGCGAGACACATTATGTCGTGGCTCGCACCTGGCAGGATGTAGAGGCTCCGCGTGCAGGATGCGTACGCACTCGTAGTGTTCTGGTCCCGATGTTCAAATGGCAGGAAATACAGGATTTGGCATCGATCGTCGCCATGGCGACGGAGGGCGGTGCGGACAACCCGGCCGAGCGCCGGGTGCCAGCTTCCCTCCCGGCCCTCCTTCCACCAGTCGAACCGCTGCAGGGCACCGAACTAATCGAGGCCTTGTTTCTCGAGGAGCGTGCGCCGATAGTTGTGTTTGACGCAGAGACGCCTGAGCCGCTCGCCCTCCGCTTGACCACCGCACTCTGGCCAGCTTTTCGCCGAACCTTTAGCATGTCTACGTTCGCTCGATCGCCGCGAACGATTGGACGCCGCAGCTTCGATCTTGTATTTTCTTCGAAAGAATCCCGGTCCCGGTTCGCAAACTGGAAGGGGCGTCGAATTGATGGCAGAAAGCGCGGACAAGCACGGCACCCATGGTCCGCGCCCATTGTCGACAAGATCCTCAGCGCCCCGATTCCGTCGCTCAAAAGCCTAGACTCGTTCGGTGAGATGTCTTCGGACGGAGTCGGAAGCGAGTCAGCGCTACGGATTTCATTGCTATGGGATGATTTGCGTCGAAAACTGCCCGATTCGCCAACCGCGGCCTTGGGCATGCTCGATATTGCGAACACTCGCAAGGTCCGGCAGGTCGAATTAATACGTGAACTCGAGCCGGCGCTTGCGAGGTCGGCCGAGATGGCGGCTAAGTCTATGCAACCGGAGGATGCCTGGAGTTATCTGGGCACGCTTATTCAGAAGCTTGAGGGCCTTCATCAGTCGGTGTCCGTTGCGAAGTCCATCAGGGCAGCTGCTGTCGATCTTGCATTGCGCCACCCGGACAAAACCGTCGAGATGATATCGGCACTGAACATCGAACCCCAGAAAGCGCTGCTGGTCAAGGGGGCCGCCGACGGACTCTCGCAGTCCCTCGATCTGGACGTTGTTAACAAACTAAGTCATCTTGACGGCAAGGACCTTTTGGACCTGCTCTTCGCTAGCAGATCGTTGGCGGAGAGGACGCTTGGGGAATTTCCTGTCTTCTCGTCCGCGGTGGCAGCTGCGCTTCGCGCCGCTGACGACGATGCGCGTGCGGAGGCAAGACGGCTGCTGCTTGGTCTTCTAGTCGACGATTTCCACGTCGAGGCCGCACGGCTGCTCATAGACGAGTTGGATACTGGCGCCTTGATCAAGGAAGCCGCACATCTCCAAGCTGTCAACGGACTGAGCTCGGCTGAGATCCGGAATGCCCTCGTCGAAAGGGCACGGGCGCTTCAAGCCGATGCCGTTCTTCGTAACGCCTTGTGTGAGATGGACGCAAGCCCTGGACGAGACGCGCTCGTAGAGGCGACTTTGCGTCAGTCACCGGCTGATATGGATTGGCTGCTCACCAGCCCGATGCTGGAGGGTCGCCGCCGAGTCGACCTGATTCGCTCCCTTCTCGCTGCCGCGACTTCGTTGCAACTGCGTGGCATGTTGGCCGACCCGGGTGCGTTGTCGCAGACCCTTGCCCTGCTGAAGGTTTCGGACGAGTTAGACGTAGAGTTACTTTCTCGCATCGCCCGCAATGTGGTGATGCCGACTGGCGACTACATCACTCTCGTGGTCGCGCTGCTACCGAAACTGATGGTCGGCACTAGCACCGATCTGGCTTGCAAGGCTATTGAGCTCGCTTTGCCGCAAGAGCCGAATGTTGTCCCAGCCGCAATTATTGATCGACTACTGTCAGTCGTGGGAAACAAACTGAACGGCAGGAGAGTTATGCGTTTGGGATTGCAGCATGGAGTGTCGTCCGCCGCAGCGTCCCGAAATCTCGTGTCCTTCAATTTTGCTCCCGACGCCGCCCGCAGAGCTGTTCTTTCCGGTGTCGAGGAGATGGCTGAGGCTTTGGCGGGGCGACGCCATTTGGACATTTCGAGGGAGGCGGCCGAAGCAGCCGGAAAGCTACTGTGGGAATTTGGATCGGTGAGTCCGAACGGTGTTGTACGCGCGGCGACCTCCCTGTTACCCGTCGCATTGAACGAAAAGCGTGAGGTGGCGTCACCTCTGATTGCGGCCTCCTTCCCGCCCGTCTACCGCGAACTTGCAAAGGGAAGCGCATTTGACTTACTAAGCTTGATGTTTGTTTTCCTCGACTGGGACAAATGCAAGAGCGCGCGAAGACGCCTCATTGACGCCTTCGGCCATTCGGAATGGCGAATCTCCGACATCGCCATTGCGGCAGCTAGAGCCGGCGATCCGCTCCGCATTTTGGAGGGGATCGCTCGAGAGCGCAGTGGGGAGCAAGCGCTTCGAGAGCTTGCCGCCGACTTGACGCATCTCCCAGACGATGTGCGCGAGTCCACGCGCGCGGCTTTAAGAGATTTGGGACTGAAATGACGATGTCGCTGTCCTGGGTTTGAGACTGCGCTGAGGTCCGGCTCTAAAGCGATTGGGACTGAGACATGCAAAGTGCGACATTCGGCTGTCTGTAACTGATCACTCAGGAATCGCCATTCTGGTGAAGGGCTACGGCTGCATAGAGAGAAAATCATAAGCGCGGAAGGTAAAGCTACCTCTACGCGCACGGACTGTCGTAACCTAATGTCTAAAAACGCTAACGTAGAAATCTAATCAGCCTATTACCTATCCTTCGCCGCCCGAATGAAACCCAAAAATTTCGATATTAAGAAAAATTTTGAACTGGTCCAAGAGAACAAGGGATTGCTTGCAGTTGCCATTCTCATTGTCGGTGCTTTGCCTATCTTTATCTATGATCTGAGTGTAGGTGACCTTCCAGATTTTACTCTTGCGGACATGACTGGCGCCTTAATATCATCATTTCTAGTTGGTATGTTTATATCGCTGGCAATGACTGGATATCTCCTCTTCGCAGGCTTGGCAACACGTAAGGCGGTAACGGGGTTTTATGCTAACGACAAAGAAGGGTTTGACAAGGACGCTGTCCACCTCTTTCGAGGAAAATTCATTGTCGGAGTAACGCTTTTAGTCATAATCGTGTGGGCCGGAATCATTTTTGAGCCGTTCGATCACTGGTTTGCTCCAACGACGCGAGGCTACGCGGGGTTCGCATACAACTTAGCGCTTTGGTCATGCGTTGCACTAGTTTTTTTTGACTGGAGGAAGCGTGGTCGCGTGGTGAAATATTTTCTCTCGGGTTTGCTGGGGGGTGCCATCGCCTTTCTTGCAGTGCTCTACGTCGCATATTGGGCTGGGTTCGTCGATATTCCAGGAAGAACGGGAGAATCGACTGCGGCGGTCCAGGTTGCGTGGGCGCAGTCTGCTGTATTCACCTTTATCGTCGAACAGGGTCGAAGCCTGCTGTCAGGCGAGTCTGTAAAGCTCACGGCCATATTCGCGAGCGTTGCAACAGCCATTGTAACGATCGTGCTCGGCTTGACATCGCGAGGACGTCGCGAAGCTACGCTTGCGGGGCAGAAACCTAAACCGATCTTCAAGAACGCAAACGTCCGACTTTTCACGGCAAAACTTACAGCGACGGTAGCATTTTTCTTCCTTTCGGCGATTGGCACGTTATTTCTTTTGGTGATAGTTGAGGCAGCGCCTGGCTCAACTCAGGCTTATGTTACGTTCCTCGGCGCATGTATGGTAATCATGTTGAATTGGGCTGCATTTGCATCCTCTGGCTGGCGGTCCCGTGTCTGGCTTGCCTTTGCCACATTTGCGGTCGTCTTTGTGTTTTTGCCGCTCCAAGGCCGAAACGCGCTTATGTTGCCAAAGATGGTGGTGAATGTGCTGGGATTTGGTAATCGCCATGCGTCGACGGTTTCGCTATCGCCCGCATCTTGCGCTTTGTTCGTCCCATATGGCGCAGACTGCAAGGGTACTAAAGAAGCAGTAGTGAACGTTATGAACGTCAACATACTTGAGCGACTGGGCTCCAACATAATGCTTGAGCTGCTGGTCGAACGTTCCGGTCCAAGAGCCGGCGCGAAGCACAATCGCAGTCAGAAAGGGGCGAAAGGCACACGAGCTGTGGCCGCTACAGGAGGGTCCGCCGATCATATGGGAGAGGTCCTCTGGCTTCCTAAGTTACAGCCAGCCGCTTCAAGTCAGAGCAATGTTGTGTTCTCAAGCGGATGTGATCCGCTGCTCCTTGATAAGCTGAGCGCCCAGGATCAGGCTCGATCTGCACGGCTTGTCTGCGTTAAGATAAGTGTTCCCAAGAACGCGATTGTCGGAAGAACAGTTGATGGACTTGCAACTTATGAAGGGGCATTCACGAGTTACTTGAAGGTTCCATCGTAAATCAGATACGCGGCGACAATTGCTTTGTCCGGCGCTGCAGTCGACGCCACACACCGCAATCTCTGTCGGCGTACAAGGTAATATCTCTCATCTCGAGTGCAGCGTTGCGGCTGTATATCCGGCGGCCAAGAATGCTGATGCTTATGTAAAAATCCTACACCCACTTTTTGATTTGGTGTGCCGCGCTCGTATGTGGGCCGTAAAAAGATCGTAGCAGCACACATAAATTGGAGTTATTCGATGGGCCAACCATACGGGCGTCCTCACGCGCGGGGGAAGAAGTCGCAAGCGTCGCGTCAACCCCCAACTGGCAACTTGGCACAACACCCAAAAAAACACTTCGTAAAACCTGTGCGACCGCGGGAGCCAGCGCAAACGGCATCTGTTATCAAGACGCGAGCCTTCAAGTTGCTCGTCAATGCTGTGGGGAGCGAGAATCTTGCTCTCGCGCTTGATTCAAACTTGGCACGCATCGCCGAGCTGGAAAACGGGGAGCGATTTACAGCCGAGACTGCGTTTCACATGGAAGCAACGCTGGGGCTGCCACACGGTTTCTTTGATCAACCGTACCCCGTATTGACACCAGAAGCAACGGCGCGCTTGCGCTCGCCACTAGAGAACCTGCGAAGCGACGGTATTGCCGATGAGGCCGACGTTCCTTCTGAGCAGAATACCCGCGTTTTGTCGTGTGCGTACACAACTCCAACCGAAGCTCCGTCAACACGGAATGATGAAATGGCAACCAAAGCGCCCAAAGAAGCGGTAACCCCTACGTCGATTAACAAAGGCAGCTTGAACACAAATAATGTCGCCAGGAAGCAGGTAGGTTCCAATGGGCCCAATGCGACCAAGCCGACTAAAGCAGAGCGCCAGCATTCTTTGGAGCTAGCTGCTGAGCCCTCTCTGCCAGAAATTCGACGGGCTAATTTGCACGTGTTGACAGCGCGCAATGGTTCAAAAGCATTGCTGAGTCGTTTGTTAAATCTCAGTCAGTCGAACATGGCCCATCGCCTGCACGGAAAGAAGCGCCTGGACGATGCAGAATCCGAGCGCATTACCACCGTTTTGGACCTGCCATCGGGCTGGCTTGACACACCGCGCGAGGCTGTCGATGTGCCAGCCGCGGTTGCTGAAAAGCTTGCGCCGCCGACGCGACACCGATCCAAGTCCACGTCGGCACTGGACCCGCAAAATGCATCTTCAGACAACAAGTATGAGGACGTTGCTGAAGATTCTGAACAGCCTGATCGAACGTTTAATAAGGTGGGAAGCCCTGAATCGGGGGAGCAAAGCAATCTAGTCGGCACAGTTTCGGGAGAGCTTTCAAATGGCAGTGAGAATACCTCCGGACCAGAAACGGCGCCTTCGGTAGCATCCACCGCTCATGTGCACACGTCGAATACCTATCCGTCTACGGCGATGACGGATCTAGATACGCTTCGAGGTATCGCCCCTATTGCCGAAGCGTTGTTAAAAACGCTAGCGGGAAAAGCCCGAATAGGCCGTCTAGATGAAGCTACGGCCTTGAGCCTTCTTCAACAATTCGTTTTGTTGTAATAGATGAGTGCGTCAGAGTGAACGTTCCGCTAGCGATGAGCAGGGGATCGTCCGCGTGGCGCGTAAATATCCACCATGGCATCGAATTCGAGAAAACGTAAATCGACCTCTCAAGCGCAGCGGCTAAGTCGCAGCGACTTGCTGCCCACATCACCGACAATCGCGCGCTCGATTTCGCTCAAAAATCACTTGGCGCTTGCGGCATTGAGGAACGGGCAAGGTAACATTGATCTTGCAGGAGAACTCCTAAAGACGGTTTACTGGACGTTTTATTTGAGCGACGCCTTAACCGTCCAGGAACAGAAAGACAACCTGCTAGCTGCAGAGAAAGCACTAAAATCAAGCATTGTCCGCGCAGCAGATACCGAACTGTGGTCCCTCTCAGATACGGACGCGCTTTCTATTGCGGCTCTGCTTCAGCTTCACGACGACCAGCTATCGTCATTACCAGTGCATCGGTTGGAGAAGGCTAAGCATCGATTACAAAAGCTTCTTGCTCAGGACGAAGGGTTTCCAAGCTTCGATCTGTAACGGTTTGGTGAGAAATGCTTTATCCGTTGAGGGTCTAGCCCCTCGGTGCCGCGAGCGTGCCGACAGCATTGATGCTACTTGGTATCGGGATAACCCTGTTTTGCGTTGTTCCCAACCACCCTGCAACACACGGTACACCATGAAGGACAGTTTTGTGCTTCCACTGCTAAATACGCTGACTATTGCGCTGATAAAGGTGATATTGCCGATCAATTGCAGCAGGAAGTTGCGTCAGCGGACAAACGTCGAAGCGCGATCGTTTGCATTGGAGTCAGGCGTTTTTTTCGGCTGCTTATAAGTCTTGCGGTTCCCTGAGGGTATCGCAGCGGGCGCTTATTGACAACGTGTTGGGCGACCGTAGCGGAAGTAATTATCTACCGGAGATGGCGCCGCAAGGCGCCATCTGACCAGATTCGTCAGCCAGTTACTGCGCCATCGCTCCCGAAGCCGGATGACCCATTGCATCGTGCTTCTTCATGCCATCACGCTTTTTCATTGAGTCGTGCGACATCTTGTCCTTTGCCATCGAGTCCTTCGACATTGAGTCCTTCGACATTGAGTCGTGGGCCATTGCGTCGCTTGCCTGGGCGAAAGCCATCGAACCGCTGAAGGTTAGTGTTGCTGCAAGTGCCGCAGTGATTAATCGTTTCATATAAACCTCTTCATTTCCACAAACCGGGCGATGCCGGGATAAGTAAAAGAACCTGACGCCGCGGCGCTTAGACATGCGCTCGTGATCTCAGGAACCGCCGAACCAGTTGTAACCCTGATCGACCCAATAGCCGCCAGGATAGGTATTTGTGACGAAAATCTCCATGATGTGCTTGGGATTCTTGTATCCAAGCTTCGTTGGCATTCGGAGCTTCATAGGAAAGCCATACTTGCGAGGCAATTGCTGACCGTCATAGGTGAAAGCGAGTAAGGTCTGTGGGTGCAGCGCTGTCTCCATGTCGATACTTTCGTAATAATCATCCGCGCATTTGAAGCCCACGTATTTTGCCGAGGTATCTGCGCCGACTCGCTTAAGAAATTCAGAGAACTGGGTACCGCCCCATCTTCCAATGGCACTCCATCCCTCCACGCAAATGTGTCGTGTGATCTGTTCTGACTTCGGCAGGGTATACAGCTCGGGCAAAGACCACGTGCGCGTGCTCTGAATTAGGCCGCTCACTTTAAGGCGAAAATTATCGCCGTCAACGGTCGGCGCATCGCTTTCGCCGTAAAATGCATTGAATGGAAATGGCCGAGTGATCTGCGCTTCGGTGTAGGTCGGCGCAAGTCGATGCGGACTGAAAAGCCACCCTTGGACCGAGTCGTTCATTCGCGAGACGCTGCTTAAGAATGTCTCGACCGATTTGTCATCGGACAAGCTACAGCCTGTCAGCATGGCCAGTCCCCCGAGCGTGAGAATTCGTTTTCCGAAAAGACGTCGCGAAGGCATGTCGAGCTCGCGGCGGACATCGATGATCAGCGACTCGCGATCAATCTCTAAGCGTTTAGCCTTTATTGGTTCCATGCTTACTTCCTCTTGTTTTGTAAGAAGCAGCCTCAGCGACCGCGAATCATTGTGAGCAGCGAGCGAGGCACAAGTGCGACCATGGAAACATGCACAACGATGAATGCGCAGATCAACGACATTGCAGTGAAGTGGACAACGCGAGCGAAGTCGTACCCACCGAACAAATCGCGTAGCACCGCGAACTGAACTGATTTCCATATTGCAAGGCCGGACAATATGAGCACTGCAATATCAAACATGGCAAAAAGATAGGCGAACCGCTGCACTGCGTTGTATTTGCTGGCGTCAGCATGAGACAAATGCCCCTTCAAGGCCTGGAGCAGATCTTGGAAGATTGCACGGGGTGAAAGCGGGAAGAATTTGCGTTTGATTCGACCAGTGCAAATATTCATCACCAGATAAAAAAGACCATTTAAAAAGAGCAACCACATTGCCGCAAAATGCCATTGAAGGGCGCCGCCGAGCCAACCACCGAGTGTAAGGTTCGTCGGGATCATAAAACCTTTGAATATTGGCGAGGCGTCGTAGATCCTCCAGCCGGAAAGAATCATCAAAATCACCGCCACCGCATTGGTCCAATGCGTAAGGCGGACCCATAACGGCTGGATAATATTGTTACTCCCATGTGTATTGCTTGTGGGCAATAACGTGTTCATATGGATGTCCTCATTTGGATCGTGCGAGATTGGAAGTACGATACCGCTTAACTTGCGCCGCTCGCATACCTAGTTCGCTGGGAGCACGCGTGCGGTTACAGGCAAATGGTGCGAGCTCGAATTAAATCTAGGCCTTTGCGTGGCAGCGCATATTGATGTCTGGTTTTCCTTAAAAATGCAGCTAGCGGTTGCACGATGGACATAACACCCTCGCACTGAGCGGTGACGGTTCTAATTCCGACGGACTAGGCTTTATGCAGCGCTTTGTTCTCATTTCCATAACATTCCCAAGCACGGTACGTTCCGTTTTAGTTAACATTGCTCGTTGGCAACGACGTCTTGAAGGTGCAGCGAATCAATGCGTGCTTGTTTGCCTTGTACCCTGGTCAGGCCGTTTGTCGCGCATGCCGCGATCGTAACGCTGGTAGTACATACCGGACATCCCTAAACGGAAGCGCGAGTTTCGAACTAGATAGGGCGTGGGTACGTACACACGCGAGGCTCCACTTGGTAACCCAGCATCTGCGCCGACATGTAAGGATTGGGATGCCCAAACGCCTTTCATCGTTTGATATATTGCGACGCACGTTGGCATGAGAAGGATCATCATGTTAGTGGTAAAACAAGTCCACATCATGCTTGTAATTTGAAGCCGAATTGTTGGCGGCGCTGAATCGGATAAAAGACCTCATACGCGACGACGCGTTTGCACGAACATGTCGTGGATATCATTTCCAAAATCGTCGCGAGCAGCTCGCTGCCCCGCGCTGGAAATGCTTTAGTGAAGAGTCACGACGACAGTGTGTCAAAACCGCCTTCGCTCTCGGGAGGTGGGAGTTGCAAGCGCGTCACCCTCGGATTACACAGCCGGCCAAGTTAAGCCTTCACCGCCCGTAGGGTATGGTTTTGGGAATCGCTTTGTAGATGCCAGCTTTAGCTTCGACGCCATTTTAGTTCCGAGTTCGCCAAATACAGCGGGTTGCGCGCTGTAACGATTGCATAGCAAAGATTAGTCTGCGGTGTCGACATAGTTCGACGGAAACAGCGCCCGGCGAGCCTCGTCATCCAATTCGCGTTTGAAGATATGGTCACGCCCGGCAAGACGTGCGCGCGCTACTGCGGGACGGGCATCGACAGCGGTGAAGAAGCGCCGTAGATTCGGGAATGCAGCAAGCGGATCGTCTTCGCCCGGAAGCACGCGCGGCGCTCGGTCTAGCCACCCCCAGGCCGACATGTCGGCAATCGAGTAATCGTCGCCGACGACGTACTCTCGCTTAGCCATATGGTCGTCAAGTACACGGTAATGGCGCTCAACTTCGCGACGGTATCGGTTGATCGCATACGGGAGCTTTTCAGGCGCCGCGTGTTGGAAATGGACTGCTTGGCCAGAGAAGGGGCCGAGACCAGTGCCCATGAAGAAGAGCCACGATAAGAGCTCAGGACGGTCTGCTGGCGTGCCAACGAAGCGCTGAATCTTGTCACCCAGATACAGAAGGGTAGCGCTTGAATCGAAGATGCGCGCCTCGCGTCCACCTGGACCATCTGTGTCGATGATCGCTGGCACCTTGCCGTTTGGATTGATGGCCCTGAAGGCCGGCGCGTGCTGCTCCCCCTTGCTAGTGTCAACGGGAATCAATTCGTAATCTAAACCTGCTTCCTCGAGAAATAAAGCAACCTTCGCTGGATTCGGCGTTGGATGAAAGTAGAAGCGGATCATGGAATCTGTCGACCGGTAGGGATTAGCCGCCTGCACATTGGTGTAGCGCAGGGTCTCCGTCTTAAAGCATCTTGTGGAGCACCGCTTGCTTTTTAGAACAAACGATTTAGAATATCCCACGCCAGTCGGAATGGCAACACCCTTTCGATTTAACAAGGAGCGCACGCCGGCATGGCACGACCCCGGGAGTTCGATGAGGCAGCGGTGCTTGACGCAGCCATGCGGTGTTTTTGGCAACGTGGCTACGAAGCCACCTCCGTGCGTGAGCTTGCCGAGAGTATGGGAATTACTGGGGCGAGCTTGTATAACGCGTTTGGTGACAAGCGTTCGCTCTTTCGCAAGGCACTGGCGCACTATGTAGCGTCAAGCTTTGATGACAGGGTCCATCGCTTTGAAGGGCACTTGTCACCATTGCAAGCGATCAAGGCGTTCTTTGCGGAAATTATCGAACGCTCGCTTGGCGACGAAGACCGCAAAGGGTGCATGCTCGTCAATTCGGCGCTGGAGGTGGCACCTCACGATCCTGAGTTTCAAGAGGTCGTGGCGGGCGTGCTAATCAAGATTGAAGCGTTTTTTGGCCGCTGCGTGTCTGCAGGGCAGAAAACTCGAGAAATTTCTTGTGTCCAGCCGGCGGACGACCTCGCGCGCTTGTTACTCGGCGTTTTGTTAGGCATTCGTGTGCTGGCCCGGACTCGACCTGAAGCTGCATTGCTACAAGGCCTCGTGCGTCCCGTCCTTGCGCTACTTGAAAACTCTAAACATCAAGCAACCATTTCTTGACAGACGGCCCAGATGCAAGGGCTAAGATCGGCGGCCAAAAAATATGATGCTACAAAGAAAGGTCGTCGCGACTATCGATTTTTCCGGAAAAGAAGGCGTTGTTTGACCTCGGTATTGGTAACTGTTCTTGCAAATGTCGAAATGGTGAAGTTCGTGAATACTTCCATGTTAAGGACTACCAAAAAAATAGTCCTCTGTAAGAACGGATGCAGGCGCTCGAGATAGCTGTAGCGAACGCTCGGCGAATCTTTTCAAGCTACTCGCGCATTAGTCACAAAAAAATTGTTCCCGCTGTAACCCATCAGAGCTTTGTTTCGAACTATTTCGCGTGCGTGCATGTACCGCAACGCGCGAACTCATTCAGTAACTCAACTTGAGGGGGAAGCATGTTTCGAAAGTCGATAGTCGTATCCACGGTCTCGGCCTTGGTCGTTGCAGCGTGCGGCGGTAGCGATGGAAACAACAATAATGGCGCCCCTGTCGCAAAGGCCGTCGCTCCACAGCTATTTGCGCAGACAGACGATACCACTAACGCCGTGCTGCACTTCACTCGAAATGTGGACGGCACGCTCAACTCCGGCATGGCTATCACGACCGGTGGGAAAGGAACTGGAGGCGTGACCTTCGCCAACAATGGCGCCATCGGGCTGGACTCGCTGACAAGTAACAACAGCGTGGTAGTTAGCGTCGATTTCACTCGGCTGTTTGTCACGAATGCCGGCGACGGTTCCATCAGCGTGTTCTCGATCGATCCAGCCGGTGGAAGCCCGACGTTGCTGGCAGTGTCGTCGACCGGGGGCGTCCTCCCGACGTCGCTCGCCTTCGCTAATGGCGTACTTTATGTTACTCACCAGCAGGGACAAAACCAGTTGGGCGCCTACCGGCTTGGTTCTGATGGGAAGCTCACGCAGATTGGCGCTTACCCGACGATACAGGCCAACGCATTGCCTACGCAGGTGACAGTCACCCCCGACGGCAAGTTTGTGGTCGTGGACGTGCGCAGCCAAGGCGATACAGCCTCGGGCGCGCCGAACAGTTCTCAATTGGCTTATGCAGTTAAGACGGACGGCACGCTCGGCTCACCGGTGATTTCCCCCACCCTTGCGCGAGGACCTTTCAGCACACGTTTCGGCTCGGGCGCCTTGGCACGCGTTGGCATCACCGTTGAAGCGATCGGCAATGCGATGAGTTCATACCAGCTCGCCGACAGTGGTGCTTTTTCTGCGGTAAGCGGGCCGGTGACGGTGCCAGGGCAAGGCGCTCCTTGTTGGCTCACGTTAACGCCGGATAACAAGTTTGCATACGTAGGCAACGGCGCAGGTTTCATCTCGTTGTTTTCAATCGATTCAGCCGGGCACCTTACGCTCGTAGAAGGGACCGCGGCATCGGAACCACCGCTCACTCCAGGCGTGTCTAGCTTTGCGGAAGACGCATGGATTAGCCCGGACGGAAAGTTTTTATATCAAGACTATCCGGGTGACGACAAGATTGTGGCTTATTCAATCGGGGGGAATGGCGAGTTGACCAAGCTCGGAGAACAGTCAGCTAGGACAACTTCAAAAGTCAGCCTGCAAGGACTTGCGGGCACCTGATCGGTCGCTGGTCCTCGCGTAGCGCAGGGAAGCGGGCAGCCATAGCACGCTGTCCAAAACGCGCTGCGCGAACACAACAACCTCGTGTTCGGGTCATGCTTGCACTGGTTTGAACCTGCGCCGTATTTCCGTCGGGGTTGCGTTGATTTGCCGCGTGAATGCCCGACGCATCCTTTGTTCGTCGCCAAAACCATATCGACTTGCGATTACGGCGAGCGGTGCGTCGCTTTGTTCGACCGATTGACGCGCCGTTTGAACGCGAATCGCCTCAATTGCCTTTGAGGGAGTTAATCCTGTTCGGGAAACGCACGTTCTGGCGAAGGTGCGAGGTGTCATACCAGCCCGTTCGGCCAGAATTTCTGGGCGCAGGTCCGCTGAAGGGTTTGCTGCAGCCCAAGCGAACACTGCGCCTAATGGTCCATTGGCGTCAGCGATCTGTGCGGATAAAACATTGCTGAACTGAGACTGACCACCCGGGCGTTTGAAAAACACAACCAGCTCGCGGGCTGCCTCGAGTGCCGGAATGGCTCCGTAATCCCGCTGAATTAGCGCTAATGCAAGGTCAACCCCGGCGCTTACTCCTGCAGAAGACCACACGTTGCCGTCCTCTAGCCAAATCGGATCTCGATGCAGTTGAACGTCACGAAAACGGCTGGCAAAAAGATCACAATACCGCCAGTGAGTTACTACCCGGTGGCCAGAGAGTAGTCCCGCCTCTGCGGCCAAAAACGCCCCAGTACAGACACAAGCTATGCGAGTGGCACGGGCCGCTAGCCGCGAGACCGCATCGCTGACTCGGAGAGACGCTGCGGCAGTTGGTGCATCGGTTCCACCGGGCAAGACCAAGGTATCGATCGGCTCGACGAGCTCCTTTTCGGCAACGCTTCCGAAGGAGAGGCCTTGACAGTCACTGGATATCAGGCCACCCGAAACGGACGCAAATACCAACTCGTAAGCGTTATCACCGACGCACGAAAAAGCTTGAGCCGGCCCGGCCACATCGTACGCGGCAACGCCTGGATAAAGAAAAAACACAATGCGATGTGGTGTCATCAGATATCTGGTTGGCAAAAATTGAGGCGATTGGCAAATTTCGAAGCCAACATGTCACAAATGTGGAGATGTGACCTCCTAGAATAGTTTGCATTACGCAGGACAAGAAAGCGATGCTTTGTATTCAGCGGTCCGTCGGAAATTTGCAGGAAAAACGCAGTGCTCAGTTGATTCGTGAAGAGTAGTAGATGACGATTTCTTGTTGCCACGCAGAAGCTGAAAAGCGGCGTGACCTGAGTGAGATCAGATGGAGTGAATCATGGCCATTCTTGAGTTGCGACCCAACTGCGAATGTTGTGATCAAGACCTCGCGCCTAGCGATGAGGCTTATATCTGTAGCTATGAATGTACGTTCTGTAAGGGGTGCAAGGAAGGCATCCTCAACGGGATTTGCCCGAACTGCCTAGGTAACCTCGAAAGACGACCGATCCGACCGGAAGCCGGTCCTGTGGGAGGGTTAAGGACACATCCAGCATCGACGGTGCGGGTTTCGAAAAATGGTGGATGTATCGAACGACCGGACCCGAGCCGCAGTAAAGAGATATATGGTTGACCAAGGCGTTGATGGCACGAGGTATCGGGAGGACAACTAGAAGGGAAGATGCGTCTCGTTTTTGGATGCTCCCGGCTATGTACCCTGACGTGCAAAATAAAAAAAAGTTGCGGGCTATCTTGGGAGGCTTTGGCTTGCACATAACTTCGGGAGCGCGCACTTAAAATAACTATTCCTCTCAAAACTCAACGACACTAAACCAAGATTGGTAAAGAGAGAACCAGCATGCTCAGAGATAATTCTAGATGACCCGAGCTGATGATGCTCATTTTGCAACTCGCGCTCTTGTAAATCTGATTTTTCCACGCAACCAACCAAGCGTCTCACATAAACGAAAATCGCCATCCTGTGATATTTCGGAGACATCTGGTGGGCAGGTTGCAAAGGCGCAGCCAGTGCTACTTGAGAAGTTGACAATGCACACAATCAGTGTCAGCTGGAGCGGTGCTCAAACGGGCTTTTGCGGCGAACAGATATGGCGCCTCAGTATTGCGCGGCGAGAAGGTAGCTGCGCAGCGACCGGCCAAGCGATCAGGAGAGGGGATCGAGTCTTCACTTTACGGGCACGACCGCAAAGTTCTCCCTTCAACAGAAACTGGATGATCTTGGCTTCGTTCGTGGACGATAAAGCTTCTTCACCTGCGCAGATGGTTTCAGCTACAGACAATAAACTTAAACGGAGATGAGCCAATATCGATAATTTCGAAGGAGCTTGGACGGACTCTGGCAATTACGGTAGAGGAGAGCGGTCATGGATACAGATACTCGGCGAGCAGTGACAGAAGATTTTCAGGAATTGATCGATACACTTACTCAAGACTGCCGTTCGGAAGCAACGAGTGGAAGACGCTCTGAAGCAATGTTGATGCTCGCATCGATGGTTGGAGCAATGACTGTGGCACAGATGGTCGACGATATCGGGCTTTCTAGGCAGATTTTGGACGTCGCAAGGAGCCGTTTACTTGGTTGGCTCGGGGAGGCATCGCTGCCGAACGACTCAAACGGCGAGAGAACAATCAATTAACACGCGGCATTGGTATCTAAGAATGAGATCGTATTTTGTGGAGAGCAAACGGCGGGAAAAACGGCCCTCGGTGCAACATCGGTCGTTCGAGATGAGTGAGGTAAATCACATGCGGACTGTCTGGATCTAAAAAGATATTCCAAAAATCGGCAGTATCCCACAGTGATTAACAATGCCAAGCGGGACCGCGCCATCATCATGCGCGGGGGCGCGAACCGGCTTTTGACTTATGGGGGCAGACGTGAAAAGAGAGATCATTCGTGTCGAACCGCTTTCGACCTATCTAGAGCGCTGGAAGGCACCAACATCGGCCGTGACGAAGCACGGCAATCTTATCTTCGTGTCGGGCTTTCCCCCGTTCGATCCGAACAGCGGAGAGGTGGCCGATGTGTCGATCGAGCGTCAAACAGAGTTGGTGCTTGAGCAAATGAAGCTTTGTGTCGAGACCGCAGGTTCATCTATGCAAAATGTGCTGAAGTGTACTGTCTACTGCACCTCGGTGAAGATGTTTTCTGTCGTGAATGCTGTGTACGCCCGCTATTTTGTCGAAGATCCCCCCGCACGAACTTTCGTCAACGTGCTTGCTTGGCCTGGGCATTTCGACATCGAAATTGATTGCATTGCCGCGCTTCTCTGATGTGCGTCCTGCTTGTACTGATTGGAAATTTTATCCAACTCCTGGGGTCCAACGGCGAAATTTTTGCACCAAATAGATTGCATTATCGATCGGTATGCTGACCATTCATCAGCGATAATAATGGTGTGTGCGATGAGATCTTTTCGCCGCTAGATGGTAAAAGAGAGTTTCCAGCCGCATACAGTAACGAGAACTTCACGTCGCATGAGAGCAAATGTGTGACGGGATCAAAATCAACCGTGATGATCGTCAAAGCAAAATCTCGACCGACCGTAGCGCCGAGGGTGGTTCAAAAAAAGAAGCACTTAGTATCGACGGCGGTTCTGGCTGCAAAAGAAGAGGTTCAGGGTGGTGTTGTTATTTGCGAGGACGGCCTCGCTCGGCCGCCTTGGGCAGTCTCCGATCCTCTCTTGCGCACCTATTACGATACCGAATGGGGCATGCCTGTTCGCGATGAGCGCGGCCTATTTGAGCGTCTGTCCCTTGAAGCATTCCAATCGGGGCTTTCGTGGGCGACCATCCTCCGAAAACGGGATGCGTTTCGCATGGCGTTTCGTCAGTTTGTGCCAGAAGAGGTCGCCTTGTTTGGTCCGCGCGACGTTGAGCGCCTTATGGCGGACGTTGCGATCATTAGAAATCGTGGGAAAATTGCGGCGACCATTGCTAACGCAGCCGCGACGATAGCTCTTCGAGCTGAAGGTGGTCTGGCTGCATTTATCTGGTCGTTTCAACCTGCCAATACTGTGCAGCCAGTCAGCATGTTGGATGTGCCAAAGTTCTCGGCTGAGTCAACGGCCTTAAGCAGTGCCCTTCGACAGCGAGGTTTTCGGTTTGTTGGACCGATAACCATGCACGCCCTCATGGAAGCCACCGGTATTATCGATACACATCTTGTAGAAAGCCATCGTCGTGGGAGCTCAGGCATCTGGTCGTAAGAATAGTATGGATTCCGCGACAAGATTTCAATTTCAAAATAAAACAATCTTCTTTGAGCGCTCGACAGCCACAAACTTTGGACGCGATATTGGCCCACCGGTTAAAGATGAGGTTGTCAGAGTTGCGGTAACCACTAACCGATCCAAGTGGTGGGCAGCGTACTGCCTGCAGGTGCGACTTTGGCAAAAGTGTTGATTTCTCCGCTTATTCGGAAGTAAAGCCGCGTTCGGAAATATTCGACCAATTCAACTTCACATTCAGCCATTGAGTGAGTACGAAAGCTTCGACGAGGTGTTGACACGAGCGCGTCAGGCTTACGCTGTGCCACTGCTCGACGAGCCTTAGACCGGATCTGATGCGTAAAGGCGTCTGCGGACGAGTTGGGCTATGTCGCTCTGAAGAAGAATGTCGCGGCAAATGACCGTGATCAAGGGCGGGGTCAGCCCTATCGGCTAACCGTGACATTCCTCGCGAGATGCCCTTTGACCGCAGAAAGAAACCGAGACTGTGCTTGAACCTGCATCGTTCCAGATCGGTGATAGGCGAGATCTGTGATGCGTGGACAATCAACGCCGGGCGATCGGAGCACCGAGCAGACGCACCGTCGCGAGCGCCAGTCGGCTGAGGCAAGCAATGCTTTCTCTCAGTGCCTGTTGTCGGCTACGCAATTGGACTCGCTTCTTCGCACAGGCAGGAGGCTCCGAAGATTCGTCTCAACACGTTTTGTTATGGATCGGCAAGCAGGCCTTTGAGAATTTCCAAACGAAGGTAGCATCCTGCAACGCAGGAAGGATGAAAGGATGAAAGTAAGCGCGCATTGGACGGCGTCCCTTGCGCATTGCCATGTGACATGCGTCAGGCCGCGTGAGGATTCAGTCGCCAGGGCAGCAAAGCCTCGTAGTCGTCGGCGGTGCGCGCGTTCGGCAGACCTTTGAACAACGCGATGAGGTAATGGTACGGCTCGATGCTATTGGCTTTGCAAGTCTGCACGAGCGAATACAGATTGGCGGCGGCGTTTGCGCCGGCGACGGTGTCACTGAAGAGCCAGTTCCGGCGTCCAACCGTAAACGGTCTGATCGCGTTCTCACACGGGTTGTTTGAGATAGGCCACGCTCCGTTGCCGACGTAGCGAACGAGCTTTGGCCACTGGCCTCGCAGATATTGAAGCGCTTTGCCGAACCCGCTTTGCGGTAGCACCGTGTTCAGATGACGCGATAGCAGCGCCTCGATCTGATCAAGAACTGGCTGACTTCTGGCCTGTCTGAGTTGCTGGCGCTGCTCCGGCGTCATGTCTTCGGATCGTGCCTCAACGGCAAACAACTGGCCGATCAGCCGAATGAATTCGCTTACCGGATGATTGCCGCCGCGCTGTTCCTTCGGGAGGTTCTCTTCGGCCTCAATCAGGTAACGTCGAGCGTGGGCCCAGCATCCGAGATGCACCAGTTGGTTTGTTCGGGCGATTTCGTTGTACGGCTCGTAGCCGTCGCTCATCAACACCGCGCCGGGTTTGATGCCTGCATAGAGCACGGCGGCCTGCGCCGCGCTGCGTGTGGGACTGTAGCTGAACATTCGCACTGGTGGTCCGGTACCGTTCATCTGTGCCCACATGTAGCTCTTGCGTTGTGCAGCACGGCCTGGCTCTTTCAGTACCTGCACCGTCGTTTCATCGCCGTAGACGATGTCGGCCTCGAGCAAGTGGTCGCGCATCAGGTTAATCAGCGGCTGCACTGCCGTACCGACGCGCACTACGCTTGCTGCAAGCGTGCCGCGCGAGAGATCGCCACCGAAACGGTGCAGCAACGCGGCGATTCGGTACAACGGCAACGCGTCAGCGAACTTACTCACAACCACCCATGCAAGCGCTGATTCAGTGAGTAAGCCCTTCGGGATAATGCGCGCAGGTGCCGGCGTCACCTTGATTCCAAGGTCGCAGCAAGGGCATGCGTATTTGATTCGTTGGTGCTGAATGACGCGAACCTGCTGCGGCACGATATCGAGTTGTTCGCTGATCTCGGCGCCGATCTCGACCAGTGCATGGCCGTCGTGTGCGCAGACGCGTTCTAATTCGGGCAACTCATGGCGCACGACCTCGCGAGGCAGCATTGGGTCCAACGGTTTGCGCCCACGCTTCTTGCGTTCATGCGCGCCGACTTCGACGCTCTGCTCCGTTTCGGTCTCTTGCGCCGGCTCGCATCCCATTGCGAGCGCTTCTGCTTCGTTCAAGAAAAGGTCGCGTTGTTCAGCGCCACGCACTTCGCTCTTGGAGGCAAACAGCTGCCGCTGATAGGCCTTAAGCTTCTCGCGCAGCAAATCGCGCTCGACTGTCACCACACGCAACTCACCCTTCATGGCAGCGAGTTCTGCGCGCAGCGCCTGCAGTTCGTCGGTAGAGGATGAGGATGGTGGCGGCATCGCTGAGTTAGACCAGCGATGCTGGTTCGCGTTTCAGCTCACGCGCTGATAATAGCGCCTCGGATGCGCGCGCATCGCTTCGATGTCGATGCCCTCGAGTAACCAGTGAAGTTGCTCTGTTCGCAGTACGAGCGCCGCTTCCTTGCGAGGCCATACGAAGCGGTCCTGCTCAAGGCGCTTCATGAGAAGCCAGAAGCCGTTACGGTCCCACAGCAGCATCTTGATGCGGTCGCGCCGCTGATTGCTGAACACATAAACCGCGCGTGCGAATGGATCGAGCTTCATTGACTGCTCGACGATGGCGGCGAGACCGTTGATGCTCTTGCGGAAGTCAACGGCGTCGCGATGCACATAAACCTTCAGTTCATCGTCCAGGCGGAACATCGCACCGTCCTAGCGTCTCGATCATGGCCGATAGCAACGGCGCGTCATTGCCGCTGCATTCAAACCGGAGTGTGACGCCGTTGGGCATCTGCACTGTCAACCGCGCCGACGCCAACGCGGGCGAAGACGTCCTTGCTGCGGGGGTGTGCCGTTGTGCCTTCGCGGATTCGGGAACAACCACCGCTTCGTGACTATCGACTTCAACTACCGGAACGAAAGCTGCGCCAATCGGCGCCGGCTGTAGGGACGTGCCAGCTAGTCGCTGCTGATGCAGCTTGATCCACTTGCGCAGCAAGTTGGCGTTGACCCCATGCTTGAGTGCGAGCCCGGCGACCGAAGCACTCGGCTCAAGACACGCTTCCACCAACTTCTGTTTGGTTTGCCGGTCATATCTGCGCTTGCCATCCCGACCAACGGTGACGACCTTTAGGCCAGTCGTTTCT
>Ga0163162_10000507_pt1 | contig 36252 bp, 23 predicted proteins | sample S55metaG_FD_115310 | JGI IMG/M metagenome (GOLD analysis project Ga0163162, IMG submission 115310) | Switchgrass rhizosphere microbial communities from Kellogg Biological Station, Michigan, USA - S5-5 metaG | ecosystem: Host-associated > Plants > Roots > Rhizosphere > Soil | place: USA... | reverse complement strand
CGCGTCACCGAACTGCACACTGCTGGTACTGGACCAATACAACCCGCACCATTACAGGCTAGTCGCTGCATCGAAAAGCGCCGCTTCCGGCAACATATTTCAACACTCAAATGACGATGCGCAGGCACTGGCCCGCGTGATACAGCGAGAACCCGGCCTCGTACAGGCAACTGCGCAAGCCGACGCCGGCCAGGGGCTGCATCGGTGCGAAGGGAATCGGCAAAGCTTGAGGGTCGCCGTGACATAGATAGTCGGCGAAGGCTTTGCCGACCACGGTGCCAGTGGTGACGCCCCGGCCGTTATAACCGGTGACGGCCACCAGTCCCGGCGCCGGTTCAAACAGGCGCATCAGGTGATCAGGCGTAAACGCGATGCGCCCGGTCCAGGTGCATTCCCACTCGACAGGTTTCAGATTGGGGAAGTAATGCTGCTGCACGCGATCGGCCCAGGCCTTGAGAAACCAGGTCGGTTTCTGATTGCCATTACCCAGACTGCCGAGCAACAAGCGCCCCTCTTTATCGCGGCGGATGCTGCTCAGCACCTGACGGGTATCCCACGAGCCCTGCCCGCCCGGAAGAATGTCCTGTGCGGCGTCTTCGGTCAGCGGCACCGAAGCGACCTGATAGTAGTAACCAGGAAAGAAGTTGCGCTTGAGCTCGGTCCAGTCGCCTTCGGTGTAGGCGTTGGAGGCGATGACCACTTGCTCGGCCAGCACCGAACCGTGCTCGGTCTGCACCGACCATTTCGTGCCCTGACGCTCAAGGCGAGTGACCGGCGAATGATCGAACATCTGCCCGCCAAGACCTTTCACCGCGTTGGCCAGCCCGGTGACATACGCCATCGGATTGAGCGTACCGGCGCGACGATCGAGCAACGCAGCGGCAATTTTTTGCGTGCCGGTGGCTTGCTCGCACGCCTTGCCAGTGAGCAATTCGACCGGCGCACCACGTCGCTTCCATTGCTGCTCGCGACTGCGCAGATCCGCCTCGCCCTTGGCGTTGTGCGCCATGTGCAGGGTGCCTTCGCGGCGCAACTGGCAATCGATGTTGTACTTATCCACAAGGCTGAACACCAGCGCTGGCGCCGCCCCGAGCATGCGATTGAGCTGACTGCCGACCGCTTCGCCAAACCCGGCTTCGATCTCGTCCGGCGGGATCCACATGCCGGCGTTGACCAGCCCGACGTTACGCCCGGAACCACCGTGACCGGCACGATGAGCCTCCAGCACGCAGACGCTTTTGCCTTTTTCCAACAGATGCAACGCTGCCGACAACCCGGTAAAACCGGCACCGATCACGCAGACATCGACTTTGACTTCGCCCTTGAGCGCGGTGTTATCCGGCCTTTGTGGCGTGAGCTTTTCCCACAGACATTCTTCGCGTAACGGCATTGCCAGACTCCAACAGAAACCTAACAAACACTGCATACCCTGTGGGAGCGAGCCTGCTCGCGAAAGCGGTATATCAGCCAACATCTATGTCGACTGACCCACGGTATTCGCGAGCAGGCTCGCTCCCACAAGGGGGATATCAACCTTTCAGTCGAAGGTGATGCCCTGTGCCAGCGGCAGCTCCAGCGAGTAGTTCACGGTGTTGGTCTGGCGGCGCATATAGGCGCGCCACGCGTCCGAGCCGGACTCACGGCCACCACCGGTTTCTTTCTCGCCACCAAACGCGCCGCCGATCTCGGCACCGCTCGGCCCGATGTTGACGTTGGCGATACCGCAATCACTGCCCACCGCCGACATGAACTGCTCGGCTTCACGCACGTCAGTGGTGAAAATGCACGACGACAAACCTTGCGGTACAGCGTTATTCAAGCGCAGCGCTTCCTGGAAATCGCTGTAACCGACCACGTACAGAATCGGCGCGAAGGTTTCGCTGCACACCACGTCGCTCTGCTCCGGCATTTCAACAATCGCTGGCGAAACGTAATAAGCATTGGGGAACTGCTCTTCCAGTTGACGCTTGCCACCGAACACCCGGCCGCCCTCGCTCAACGCCTGCTCCAGCGCGTCCTGCATGTTTTCGAAGCTGTGCTTGTCGATCAGCGGGCCGACCAGATTGCCTTCCAGCGGATTGCCGATGCGCACTTTCGAGTACGCAGCTTTGAGGCGAGTAACGATTTCTTCCTTCACCGACTCATGGGCAATCAGTCGACGCAGGGTGGTGCAACGCTGCCCGGCAGTACCAACGGCGCTGAACAGAATCGCGCGAACGGCCATGTCGAGGTCGGCGCTTGGGACGAGGATCATCGCGTTGTTACCGCCGAGCTCCAGAATGCTGCGAGCGAAACGCGCGGCGACTTTCGGCGCCACTTCGCGGCCCATGCGTGTGCTGCCGGTGGCGCTGATCAGTGCGACACGCGGATCATCGACCAGCGCTTCGCCGGCATCGCGACCACCGATGATCACTTGGCAAAGGTTCGCCGGCGCATCGGTAAAATTCTTCACCACACGATCAAATAGCGCCTGACAGGCCAACGCGGTCAGCGGGGTTTTCTCCGACGGTTTCCACACCACCGGGTTACCGCAGACCAGCGCCAGCGTGGTGTTCCACGCCCACACCGCCACCGGGAAGTTAAACGCGCTGATCACCCCGACCACGCCCAGTGGGTGCCAGGTTTCACGCATGTGGTGGCCCGGACGCTCGGAGGCGATGGTCAAACCGTACAACTGGCGGGACAGGCCGACGGCGAAATCGCAGATGTCGATCATCTCCTGCACTTCACCGAGACCTTCCTGGGTGATCTTGCCGGCCTCCCAGGAAACCAGCTCACCGAGATCAGCCTTGTATTCGCGCAGCACTTCACCAAACTGACGCACCAGCTCGCCGCGACGCGGGGCCGGCACCTTGCGCCATTGCTCGAACGCATGATCTGCGCGACTGATGTGCTGCTCGACTTCGGCCGGACCTTCCCAGTTGACGGCGGCAATGCGGCTGCCGTCGATCGGTGAATGCACCGGCACTTTGCCGTTCTGATAAAGGGCCGGGTTCACACCAAGACGATCAAGCAATGCGGCAACCATGGGTCACTCCTCAAGCAAAAAACTGAATGTGTGCGGCCGCTTTTTCGCGACCGGGCAGGCCTTTAGTTGTAGCGTCACAATGGCGAGGCAACAAACGACCTTTACGCGAGATATCATTCCGTTTATTCATGCTGCGCTAGAAAGACAAGAAAAGGATCGGCCATGCTGAACAAACGCCACTTGCCCTCGATCACCGCGTTGCAGTGCTTCGAGGCCGTGACCCGGCACTTGAGTTTCACCCGCGCCGCCGAAGAACTGAACCTGACCCAGAGCGCGGTGAGCAAACAGGTCGCGCAGCTGGAAGAGCTGCTGCAGCACTTGTTGTTTCGTCGCGTGCGTCGGCGCTTGCAGATGACCCCGGCCGGGGATTTGTACTTGGTTGAAGTACGAAAAATTCTCACCCAAGTGGAAATGTCGACCCATTACCTGCGCTCCTACGGCGGCGAGACCGAAGTCTTACGCGTATCGACGCCCTCGACCTGCGGCGCGCGCTGGCTGGTGCCGCGTTTGAAAGGCTGGCGGCTACGCCATCCTTCGATCCATCTGGATTTGTGCAACGAGCAGGAAGCCGATGATCTGCTGCAAGGGCGCAGCGATCTGGCGTTTTATTTCGGCCAAGGCTCGCGGCCCGGCACTGAATGCCTGAAGTTGTTCGGCGAAGAGCTTGTTCCGGTCTGCGCGCCGGGCAGCCTGCCGGACCAGCCATTCACTGATCCGACGCAACTCACCGATCTGGTCCTCCTGCAAAATGCCTCGCGCCCGCAAGCCTGGCACGACTGGTTCGACAGCCAGGGTTACCAGACCGAACACAGCTACCACGGGCCACGTTTCGAAACCTTTTATATGTGCATCCGCGCCGCGCAGGTTGGTTGCGGCGTGGCGTTGTTGCCACGGTTTCTGGTGGAAGAGGAGTTGGCCGACGGCAAACTGGTCATTCCGTTTGAGCATGCCATGCCCAGCACTGATGCCTACTACCTGGCGTACCCGGAGCATGCGGCGGAAGTGCCGAAGGTGCGTGATTTTGTGAAGTGGATGCTGGAGCAGATCGACAATCCCTGACCGATCGCCCTGTAGGAGTTGTCGAGTGCAACGAGGCTGCGATCTTTTGATCTTAAAAAGCCAACATCAAGAGATCGCAGCCTGCTATGGGTTCTGTCAGGCGATAACAAACAGGCCCTCAACAACCTGAGTCTGAGCCAGACGCGCGCGCAGATCGTCATCGATAGCGCAATCATCAGGCTTGTACAACCGAACGCGTCGATAGGCATCGACGCGATTGATTTCCTGTCCCAGATATTCCCAGACAACCCTCGAGCACGCAGGAGCACGATGATCCGCCGCTGAAACCCCTATTTTCAAACCATTGAGCCGTGTAATACAGCTTTTGAAACTTGGGATGAGAATGGTCTGGCTGATTTCGTTGGAGGTAAGCGACTCATAATCGATGAAAAACAAGCGATCACGCAGGTAATAAGCAACACCCAGATATTGATACCGTTCAAAATCTTCCCCCGCCCCGGCTATCTGTAAGCGCTCGTTTCTCTCGTAGACGACGTCATCCCCCTCCCCCCGCACATGGACGAGCGAACACAGAATGGAGCCGGGGTCAGTCATTGCGTTGTAATACTCGTAGTAATAACCGATGTGGGCTTTCAGTTCTGCTGAAGACTTCTGACGCAGATGCTCATGCATTATCTGTGGCGCAGTTACCTCGCCCAAGGCTTGATTCTTACGGGCTTTCACGCCAATCAGATTGATGAATTGATCCGTTGGAAGTCCAATCTCAAACTCCTCCACACCAAAGAAGTCGCAGATTCGTTTGAGATTAAAAGGTGTCGGGACGCTTTTCCCACAAAGGTACTTATTGAATTGCCCACGATTAATGCGAACTTTCCTACAAACCTCCGCGACAGATCGATAGTGACTGCACAGCAGTCTCAAGTTTGCCGTAAGAAACTCACACATACAGTAACCCAACAAAAACAAAGAAGAGGCAACCATAGCAGCAACTCGCATCACTTTTAAGCAACTTGCGAAATTGCGCCGGATGAAATATGGCTGGATATTACGCCACCTGAAAGCCTTCAGGACTGACGACACCATTAATTCGCCAGCACTCTATATAGCAAGGAGCTTTGAATGCTAGACGTCATCAACGATTTTTTGTCGGGCAAGGTATTAATACCTTTAGTTCTTGGATTGGGAAGCTATTTCACTATCCGATCGGGATTTGTCCAAATTAGATATTTCCGCCACATGTTCGGTGTTTTACACGGAAGTTGGCGCACAGGCAGCCATCAATTGAGTTCATTTCAGGCGCTCACACTCAGTCTTGCCGGACGCGTGGGTACCGGCAATATCGTTGGGGTCGGGATTGCAGTCAGCATGGGTGGGCCAGGCGCCGTATTCTGGATGTGGATGACCGCACTTTTGGGTATGTCAAGCAGCCTCTTTGAATGCACGCTGGGCCAGCTCTATAAACGCAACGACGAAAACGGTCTCTATCGAGGGGGTCCGTGTTGGTACATCCAGCACGGTCTGGGCAAACGCTGGCTCGGGATAATAGCGGCTGTATTAATGCTGGTAACCTTCGGCTTTGCAATCAATGGACTCGAGTCCCATGCAGTATCTCACTCGCTAAAGGATGCGTTTGGTCTGCCACCCATGTGGTCAGGACTCGCACTTTCCTTGATGCTGGGAATCGTCCTCATCGGCGGGATAAAGCGCATAGCAGCAGTAGCCGACCTTTTGGTTCCTCTCAAAGTCCTCGCGTATATCGGCGTGACGAGCTACGTGTTGATTCTGCAGTTCGATCAAGTTCCGACAATGCTGGTGACCATTATCAAAAGCGCACTCGGTCTGGATCAGGCGCTTGGCGGTCTGATTGGCAGTGCAATTATCATGGGGGTCAGACGCGGGGTATTTTCCAACGAAGCAGGACTGGGTAGCGCTCCCAACGTTGCGTCAGTAGCGAAGGTCAGTCATCCGGTTGCACAGGGCGTCGTACAAGCACTGAGTGTTTTCATCGATACATTCGTAATCTGCACATGCACTGCACTAATGATTTTGCTGTCCGGTTTCTACACTCAGGGCCTTGAAGGTGACGGGATCGCTCTGGCACAAAACTCGTTGGCAGCCGTTGTAGGAGAATGGGGGCGGATGTTTATCAGCGTGGTGCTTGCGTTGTTTGTATTCACGGCGATGCTTTACAACTACTACTTGGGAGAAAACAGTTTGCGCTTCATATTTGACGAACCTCGTAAGGTGCTGATTCTCTATCGTGCGCTAGTGTTGACTCTAGTATTCTGGGGATCGGTCGAAGATCTTTCCACTGTTTTGGCTTTTGCAGATATCACCATGACGTTACTGGCACTCGTCAACCTGATAACGATGGCCTTGCTTTTCAAGATATGCCTGCGCATCTTGCGTGATTACGATGACCAACGCCGCGCCGGAGTCGAGACACCCATTTTCGATTCAAAATTATTTCCTGATCTGGATCTTGATCCTCTGGCGTGGCCACCGTTAGCTTGCCGCTCAAGCACAATGAAACTTGGCGAGCCCTCTGACTCTCCGGGAATCAGCAAACAGATTGCTCAGGCTTAGATAGGACAGATGCAGAGCCATTACACCAAGTAATGGCTCTGCAGAAGGCAAACCAATAAACCCAACCATCGAACTAAAACAATATTAGATTCCTCGATGTGTCACGTCTAAAACAATCTGAAGGACCTTATCCCATGAATCGATTTCATCCGCTCAAAGCAAACGCAACTAACATTCCCACCTTCTTTATAGACTCGCACGCCGCACCTGATCAGTTATTTGAAGACGCCTGCTTCAGAATCCGCGCCGCCGCCAGTCTCCTGGAGACGTTCACCTCAGTCACTATTAAAGGAACCAACGACTCTGACTTCTATCGACTAATACTGCCTGCCTATGTATTACTTCAGGATGGTGTTGATACGCTGGAACAGATCTCCTTCAAAGGAAGTTTCATCCATGTATAAAATTGCAACCAACGAAATGATAAGAGCGGCCATGATTAAAGCAGTTGAAACCAAGCTGATACCAAGACACTCTCTGCTCGCCGAGTATATAAAGAGCTGGGACTGTCTTGAACAAGTGCTTCACGCCGCACTTGAGGTACAACCGAAAATGAACAATTTTTGCGGGCTAAGGTGTATGGCTTCAGCGGATCTTTCACCTGAAATCAAAAAAGCACTGGCAATCCCCACCGCTGATATGCGCCACTAGCGCCATTGATTGAGACCGCGCACAGGCGCGGCGCACCTGGAGACCCCGTTATGAGCGAGAGCGTGTTTGCCGATCGCATCGTGCAGAACCTGCTCGACACCGACTTCTACAAACTGACGATGATGCAGGCGGTGCTGCACAACTACCCCAACGTCGAAGTCGAATGGGAGTTTCGTTGCCGTAATAGCGAAGATCTGCGCCCGTATCTGGCCGAGATCCGTTTTCAGATCGAGCGTCTGGCCGAACTGAGCCTGAGCGCCGATCAACTGAGTTTTCTGGAGCGCATCAGCTTCCTCAAACCGGATTTCCTGCGTTTCCTGGGACTGTTCCGCTTCAACCTGCGCTACGTGCACACCGGCATCGAAAACGGCGAGCTGTTCATTCGTCTGCGCGGGCCGTGGCTGCATGTGATTCTCTACGAAGTGCCGTTGCTGGCGATCGTCAGCGAAGTGCGCAATCGCTATCGCTACCGCGAAACCGTGCTCGAACAAGCGCGCGAGCAGCTCTATCGCAAGTTCGACTGGCTGACCGCCAACGCCTCGGCCGACGAGTTATCGCAGCTGCAGGTCGCCGACTTCGGCACCCGCCGCCGCTTTTCGTTCGGCGTGCAGGCAGAAGTGGTGAACGTGCTCAAGCACGACTTCCCCGGCCGTTTTGTCGGCACCAGTAACGTGCATCTGTCGCGAGAACTGGACATGAAACCGCTGGGCACCATGGCCCACGAATGGATCATGGCGCACCAGCAACTCGGCCCACGGCTGATCGACAGCCAGATCGCCGCGCTCGATTGCTGGGTCCGCGAATACCGTGGCCTGCTCGGGAGCGCGCTCACCGATTGCATCACCACCGATGCGTTTCTCGGCGACTTCGACCTGTTCTTCGCCAAGCTGTTTGACGGCCTGCGCCATGACTCCGGCGATCCTGTGGTGTGGGGCGAAAAATGCATTGCGCACTATCACAAGCTCGGCATCGACCCGATGAGCAAGACCCTTGTGTTCTCCGACAGCCTGACCCTGCCCAAGTCACTGGAGATCTTCCGCGCGTTGCATGGTCGGATCAACGTCAGCTTCGGCATCGGCACCAACCTCACCTGTGACATTCCGGGTGTCGAACCGATGAGCATCGTGCTTAAAATGACCGCCTGCAACGGCCAACCGGTGGCGAAGATCTCCGACGAGCCAGGCAAGTCCCACTGCAAAGACCCGAATTTCGTCGCCTATTTGCGACACGTGTTCCAGGTTCCTGCCGATTCCCGTCTATCTAGCAAGGAGTGAATTCATGCAAGCCGTACAGCGTGAGATTGCTGAACAGCTCAAGGTGCAACCGCCGTTTGCCGACTACCAGGCCCTGCAAGCCGAAGTCGCCCGGCGCATTGCCTTTATTCAGGATTGCCTGGTCAATTCCGGGCTCAAGACGCTGGTGCTGGGCATCAGCGGCGGCGTCGATTCGCTGACCGCCGGACTGTTGGCCCAGCGAGCGATGCGTGAGCTGCGTGACCAGACCGGCGACAACAGCTACAAATTCATCGCCGTGCGCCTGCCGTACGAAACCCAGTTCGATGAACACGATGCCCAGGCCTCAGTGGATTTCATCGCTCCGGACGAACGTCACACGGTCAATATCGGCCCAGCGGTGAAATCGCTGGCCAGTGAAGTGGCGGCGTTTGAAGGCAAGCACGCGGTGTCGGTGGACTTTGTGCTCGGCAATACCAAGGCACGCATGCGCATGGTCGCGCAGTACACCATCGCCGGCGCGGCGCACGGGTTGGTAATCGGCACTGATCATGCGGCGGAAGCGGTGATGGGTTTCTTCACCAAGTTTGGTGACGGCGCCTGCGATCTGGCACCGCTCAGCGGTCTGGTGAAGAATCAGGTGCGGGCGATTGCGCGCAGCTTTGGTGCGCCGGAGTCACTGGTCGAGAAAGTGCCAACGGCGGACCTTGAGGATCTGTCGCCGGGCAAACCGGACGAAGCGTCCCATGGCGTGACGTATGCCGAGATCGATGCGTTCCTGCACGGTGAACCGGTGCGTCAGGAAGCGTTCGACATCATCGTCGCGACCTACAACAAGACTCATCACAAGCGTGTGATGCCGTTTGCGCCGTAAGCGCTGATGGAATGAAAAAGCCCGCTGAGGAGTGATCCTCAGCGGGCTTTTCTTTGGCCCAGACATCAGTTGATGCTGATGGCCCCTTCGCGAGCAGGCTCGCTCCCACAGGTTTATCTGTTGTTCACAAAATGTGTGACCGACACAGCCCCTGTGGGAGCGGGCCTGCTCGCGAAGAACGATGACGCGCTGGTCCTGATTACTTAACAGTAATCGTGCCTTTCATCATCGAGATGTGGCCAGGGAACGAGCAGAAGAAGCCGTAGCCACCATCAGCAATCTTCGCTACGTCAAAGGTCAGCGAATCGGTTTCCTTGGCGCCGATGATCTTGGTGTGAGCGATGATGCGTGCGTCACCTTCCGGCAGGTAGTTCTTGTCGATACCGGCGGCCAGGCCGGCGGTAGCGATTGGCTGCATGTCAGCCTCTTTGCTGATCACCAGGTTATGGCCCATCACATTCTTCGGCAGGTTGCCGGAGTGGGTCAGTTCAACGGTGAAGGTTTTGCAGCTCTTGTCGATCACGATTTCCTTGGTGTTGAAGGACATCTGATCAGTGGAGTCAACGGTGGTTTTGCACTCGGCAGCCATCAATTGGCTGCTGGCCAGCGCCAGCAGGGATACCGCAACAACTTTGGAAAACATGGTGAATCTCCAAGGCAGGGTTAACAAAAACACGAATGGTGGAAAGACTGCCTGAAATCTTCGCAAGTTCCTATGACTTGAGTCAAAAATTGTATACAACTTTCAGGCTATGACACTCATCGAGACAATCTAACGGCCAGAATTCCGGGCCCGGCCTATGATCGGCGCATCTATTGAGACGGAGTGCCTGTCATGTTCTTTAACGGTCTGTTGTGCAGTTTGCTCGCCGCTTACGCCTGTGGCGCCAGCGGTACCTTTGAATCACCGGAACGCGAAGTTTAGCCCTTGGATCAAGGCGTGCCAGCCATTACCCTGTGACGGATTGACCCAGGAGGAAGGCATGTCTCTGAAATCCGTTTGTGTATTTTGCGGTGCCAACGCCGGCACTGTTCCGGCTTACACCGAAGCCGCCGTTGCCCTTGGCCAGGCTTTGGCTGAACGTAAGCTGACCCTGGTCTATGGCGGTGGCGCCGTGGGATTGATGGGCATTGTCGCCGACGCCGCACTGGCCGCCGGCGGCGAAGTGATCGGGATCATCCCGCAAAGCCTGATGGACAAGGAAATCGGTCACAAAAGCCTGGCGCGCCTGGAAGTGGTCGACGGCATGCACGCGCGCAAGGCGCGCATGGCTGAGCTCAGCGATGCGTTCATCGCCCTGCCCGGCGGCCTCGGCACGCTGGAGGAGCTGTTCGAAGTCTGGACCTGGGGTCAGCTCGGCTACCACGGCAAGCCGCTGGGCCTGCTGGAAGTGAACGGCTTTTACAGCAAACTCACCGCTTTTCTTGACCATATCGTCGGCGAAGGCTTCGTTCGCGCGCCACACCGAGACATGCTGCAAGTGAGCGAATCGCCGCAAACACTGCTCGATGCCCTGGATAACTGGAAGCCGACCGCCACGCCAAAATGGGTCGACCAAAAACCCGGTTAACCGCCGGGCACCGATACAGGGCAGAATATGCGCCGCTCAACCTCACCTTCGACCAAGAGGAACGCCCATGGCCAAACCCAATTACTCCTTCGCCAAACGTCAACGAGACCTGGCAAAGGAACAGAAGAAAGAGGAAAAGCTTCAGCGCAAGAAGCAAACAGCTGAAGAAGCAGCACTGAACCCTGAGGGTGAAGTGGCAACGGAAGATGATGTTGATGCAACTGAAACACCGAAAGATCAGGCGCCCGACGCCTGAACCCCACCGGGTTTGATGATCGAATCAGACCCTGCGGATTTGTGACGGGGCTGGCAGTTTTCCTGCCAGCCCTCACTGCCCCCTTTTTGAGTTCCCCCCAATTCCCCTGTGGGAGCGAGCCTGCTCGCGATAGCGGTGTGTCAGTTGAAATATTTGCTGCTGACACACCGCTATCGCGAGCAGGCTCACGCCTACAGTTTGATCGGCGTTAATCCAGAGGCATTACGGTGACGCGTACTTCCGGGTCATGACTGCCGCCGCCGAGAATCACCCCGCGCAACGGCGACACATCGGAAAACTCCCGCCCCCACGCCAGCGTGATGTGCTCCAGCGCCGGCTGCACATTGTTGGTCGGATCAAAATCCACCCAGCCCAGCACCGGACAAAACACCGACACCCAGGCATGCGACGCGTCGGCGCCGATCAAGCGTGGCTGCCCCGGTGGCGGCTGCGTCAGCAAATAACCACTGACGTAACGCGCCGCCAAGCCTCGCGAGCGCACGCATGCCAACATCAAGTGCGCGAAGTCCTGACAAACCCCGCGTCGTCGCTCCAGCACTTCCACCAAGGGCGTCGCCACTTGGGTCGCCTCGGCGTCGAAGGTGAATTCGCTGAAGATCTTCTGCATCAAGTCCTGCACACCGAGAAGCAATGGCTGCCCCGGCGGAAAACAGCTTTGTGAAAACTCGACGAAACTGCGCTTCAAATGTACGTACGGTGACTGGAAGCGGTAGCGACAGGCTTCGAGCAACTCAGCGGACAACGGCTGGCTGCTGTAGGTCAGCGCATCGCGGGTCAGCTCCCAGGCGGGCGACTGATTGAAATCCAGCACAGGCCGCGCCAGCACTTCCACCGTGAGTTGCGCATTGACCTGCAACTCGTCATGCGGGCGTTCGAAGGCCAGTCGGGTCAACGGATTACCAAACACATCCAGCTCATCGCGCCGTGCTGTCGGATCCGGACTGATCAGCAATTGCTGTTCGGTACAACGCTGCCAATCGCATTTTCGCGGCCACAAGTGCGCCAGTTGCTGCGCCAGGGAAACCGGGCTGTCGTAGTGATAACAGGTGTCGTGGAAGATCTGGTATCGAGCACTCATCAGACGGACACCGTTCGTTGGCTGACGTCATCGACATGGGCGAAATGGCGCAGGGCCAAGCGATCCGACACGTGCCCACTGGCCTCGGCAATCTCTTGCAGCAGATCCGCCAGACCATTCAGCGCCGCTCGTACGCTGGACTCACCGAACAATGGATTCTCCAGACAACCCAGATCGAACCGTGCCAGCCGCTCGACCAGTCGCGGCAATCCCGCTTCCCGCGGCGCGCCAAAATCATCGTTCAACCGTTTCAAGGTGCGGGTCACCAGTTTCAACTGGAACAACACCGCGTGCGGGTTCTGCTCGTCGAGCAGCAACAGGTCGAGCACCGGAATCAATTGCGCCACGGCCAGATAACGTGAGCGGTAGGTGATGCTGCTGTTGCCCAACTCCAGCAACCACTCCAGACCTGCCTGATCGAAAGCACCGGCGCCACGCAGAAACGCCGCAAGGCTGCTGCTGAGAAACTGCAGTCGCTCGATGCGCCGGCCAATCATCAGAAAGCGCCAGCCTTCGTCGCGGGTCATGTCGTCGAGGGCAAACCCGGACAACGCCGCCAGCGACATCACCAGCCGGTTAAGGAAATCCAGCAGTTCGCCGAAATCAGGCTCGTCGGTGTCCAGTTCCATCGCTTCGCGCTGCAACTCCACCAGCGCCTGCCAGTTCTCCCGCGAAAGCTTGCCGCGCACCTGTGAGGCCGCCCACTGCAAGCGTTGCAGGTTGGAACGCAGGCTGAACGACCAGTCCTCGCCCAGCAGCGCCGCTAGCAGACGTTCCGGCAACTCCCCCTCGTCCGGCAGCAACGTCAGCCTCTCTCCGAGGTCGACGGCGGCTTGCAGCGCTTGCGGGTCGTCGCCGTCGACATACCGTGCGAGCATGATGCGCAGCAACCGTGCACTGTCATCACAACGCTCGCAGTATCGGCCGAACCAGAACAGGTTTTCCACCACCCGTGATGGCAGATACGGGTCGCGCCGCACCAGATCGTGGACGCCGACGTTGCGTTGAGTCTTCCACTGTTCGCCGCTGGGCGGACGATCGCCCAACACCCAGGTGTCTTTGCTCGCGCCGCCGCGCTGCATCGACACCACTTCGGCATCGGCATCGGCGGCCACCCGGGTCAGGCCACCGGGCAGCACGCGATAACCATCACCACTGGCCACCGCGTACATGCGCATGCCGATTGCTCGTGGTTGCAGTTGACCGTTTTCCGCCTGCCAGATGGGCGCATGCGACAGCTGCGCCAATTCTTGCGCGACATAGGCGTAAGGGCGCGCCTGCATGCGCTCGGCAAGTGCCTGACGCTGCTTTTCACTCAGATCACGGCCAAACACAGGTGCGAAGCTTTGTGAGGGGAACGCCGGTTTGATCAGCAGCTCGGGAAGTTTTTCCAACGCCTGCGCCAACACCGGCGCCTCGCCGCACCACCACGTCGCAATCGACGGCAGGATCAGATCTTCGCCAAACAGGTATTGATTGATCTTCGGTAAAAAACCCAGCAACCCCGGCGATTCCAGCACCCCACTGCCCAGCGCGTTGGCGACCAGTACGCGACCCTGACGCACCGCTTCGAGCAGCCCGGGCACGCCCAGCGCAGAGTCCGTGCGCAGCTCCAGCGGATCGCAGAAATCATCGTCGAGACGGCGCATGATCGCGTGTACCCGACGCAGGCCACTGAGGGTTTTCAGATAGACCGTGGCATCGCGCACCGTCAGGTCACCGCCCTCGACCAGTGGGTAACCGAGCTGACGAGCCAGATACAAATGTTCGAAATAGCTTTCGTTGAAGCGCCCAGGCGTGAGCAGCACCACCAGCGGCGCCTCATCGTCACTCGGTGCCTGCCGGGCAAGGGTTTCCTGCAATGTGCGGAAGAACCCGGCCAGATGCTGCACCTTCAGATCCCGGTACAGCTCAGGAAAGGCACGGGACACGATGGTGCGGTTTTCCAAGGCATAACCGGCGCCCGACGGTGCTTGTGTGCGATCCGCCGTGACCCACCAGCGCCCATCCGGCGTGCGCGCCAGATCCACGGCATACAGATGCAGGTACGCGTCTTCCGGCGGTGCAATGCCCTGACAAGGCCAAAGGAAATTGTTGTGTCCAAACACCAGTTCGGCCGGCAACAGGCCTTCGCTGATCAATCGTTGCGGCCCGTACAAATCAGCCAACACCGCATTGAGCAGGCGTGCACGTTGAGCGATGCCCGTCGACAAATGCTGCCATTCATCTGCGGCAATCACGTGGGGCAACAGATCCAGCTCCCACGGCCGATCCGCGCCTTTGGGATCGGCATAGACGTTATAGGTGACGCCGTTTTCCTGAATCTGCCGCGCCAGCAAAGCCTGCCGCTGCATCAGTTGCGCCGGGGTGCTGCGCTGCAACTGATCGAACAGCCGCCGCCAGTGCGGGCGCACCGCGCCACTGCCGTCGAGCAGGTCGTGATAAGTGCCCGCCGTCAGCGGGTAGCGGTCTAGCAGGTCAGGCATGGAAAGCTCGGCAGACAGCAAAGAACGGTCAGACTAACGCAGGCACATGACATGCGGATATACGAAAAATCCGCATGTCGCGTGCGATCTAGAAACGTCGCAAATCGATTGTCATCGGTAGCTCGTCACTGATTTCCACGTTCGGTATAGGAAGTTTCCCCGGCGTGTGTCCGACGCGGAAGAATCGCGCCATGCGCCGGCTCTCCGCTTCGTTGGCGTTGACCGGCAACGTCTCGTAATTGCGCCCGCCCGGATGGGCAACGTGGTACTGGCAACCGCCCAGCGAACGCCCCATCCACGTATCGAGCAAGTCGAACACCAGCGGTGCGTGCACGGGTATTGTCGGTTGCAAACAGTTGGCCGGTTGCCACGCTCGGTAACGCACACCCGCGACGAACTCGCCAACGCGTCCGGTCGGGTGCAACGGCACCGCGATGCCGTTACACGTCAGCAGATAACGCTGCGGCGGCAGGCCTTTGAGCTTGACCTGCAGGCGCTCCAGCGATGAATCGACGTAACGCACTGTGCCACCTGCCGCGCCCTCCTCACCCAGGACATGCCACGGTTCCAGCGCCTGACGCAGCTCCAGTTCGATACCGTTGACAGCGTAATCACCGACCTTGGGAAAACGAAACTCCAGATGCGCGGAAAACCATTCCGCCCGCAGCGGATAACCGGCGTTATTGAGTTCAACGATGACGTCGGCAAAGTCCTGCTCGATAAAGTGCGGCAGCAAAAAGCGGTCGTGCAACTCGGTGCCCCAGCGCGCCAGTTTCGGCGGTGCATAAGGTTCGCGCCAGAACCGTGCGACCAGCGCCCGCAGCAACAACTGCTGGGCCAGGCTCATGCGCGCATGGGGCGGCATTTCAAAGGCGCGCAGTTCCAGCAGGCCAAGACGCCCGGTGGCACCGTCCGGCGAATACAGTTTGTCGATACAGAACTCGGCACGGTGCGTGTTGCCGGTGACGTCGATCAGCAGGTTGCGCAGCAGACGATCCACCAGCCACGGCGCGCACTCCTCACCCGGCTCGGGCATCTGCGCGAAAGCGATTTCCAGTTCGTACAGCGCGTCATTGCGCGCCTCGTCGACGCGCGGTGCCTGCGACGTCGGGCCGATGAACAAGCCAGAAAACAGGTACGACAACGACGGATGGTTGTGCCAGTAACTGATCAGGCTGCGCAGCAAATCGGGGCGACGTAGAAACGGCGAGTCCGCCGGCGTCGCACCACCGAGAACGAAATGGTTGCCACCGCCGGTGCCAGTGTGACGGCCATCGATCATGAATTTCTCGGTGGTCAGGCGAGTTTGCCGCGCCTCTTCATAAAGAAACTCGGTGCGCTCGACCAACTCGTCCCACGTCGCCGATGGCTGTACGTTGACTTCGATTACGCCCGGATCCGGAGTGATGCGGAAGTTGCTCAGGCGCGGATCGCTTGGCGGCTCGTAGCCTTCCAGCAGCACCGGGCACTGCAGTTCTTCGGCAGTCGCCTCGATGGCGGCCACCAGTTCCAGATAATCCTCGACCCGCTCCAGCGGCGGCATGAACAAGTACAAACGCCCCTCACGCGCTTCGGCGCAGAACGCGGTGCGGGTCAGCCAGTCGGCGGACTCGTCGATTTTCGGCGCGCGTTCGTCAGGCGCCGCCGCTTCTCCCGGACTGTTGAGCTGCGCGGTGTCTGGCAACGCGGCGAAGTCCTGATTCGGATCCTGTGGATGAATAAACGGATACTCGGCCGCCTTCACCCACGGCTGCGAACCCAGCGGCAAGCGATAACCCAGCGGCGAATCGCCCGGCACCAAACGGCAATGTTCGTCGCGCAGATACCAGCGCCCGCTCTGCCATTGATCGCCCTTGGCTGTACGCGCCAGCGGCAACACCTGGCCGATCACTTTGCTCAGGCCCTGACTGAAGACTTTACGCAGGCGTGCGCGCTCCAGCGGTTCCTCCAGACGTGAATCTTCGGCGCTGACGTTGCTCGGCAAGGTGCCCTCACGCCAGAGGTAATAGAAATTGTCTTCGTAGGCCGGAAACACAAAACGCGTAGGCAACTTCAGTCGCTCGGCGACACTGGCGAGGAAGCGCCCGGCCAATTCGCCATTGGCGCCGTAATCCTGTTGCTCGTCGGCGATCAAAGCATCGTTATGCCAGATCGGCACGCCGTCGCGGCGCCAGTAGCAGTTGAGCGACCAGCGCGGCAGTTGCTCGCCGGGATACCACTTGCCCTGACCAAAATGCACCAGACCTTTCGGCGCGTAATGTTTGCGCATGCGCTGGAACAGTTCGGCGGAAAGCCTACGTTTATCCGCACCCAACGCGGCGGTGTTCCACTCGGCACCATCCGGATCATCGATTGAGACGAAGGTCGGCTCGCCGCCCATGGTCAGGCGTACGTCATCCGCCAGCAGGTCGGCATCGATCTGTCGGCCCAGCGCCTGAATCGCCAGCCATTGCTCATCGCTGTAAGGCTTGGTGACACGCGGCGCCTCCCAGATCCGCTCGACCGACATTTCATGGCTGAACTCACATTCGCACGGCTCGACCAAGCCACTGATCGGTGCCGCCGAGGACGGATCGGGACTACACGCCAACGGGATATGCCCTTCACCGGCAAACAGCCCGGAAGTCGCGTCCAGGCCGATCCAGCCAGCACCAGGCAAATACACCTCGCACCAAGCGTGCAGATCGGTGAAGTCGACGTCAGTACCGGACGGGCCGTCGAGGCTTTTCACGTCGGCGGTCAGTTGAATCAGGTAGCCGGAGACAAATCGTGCTGCCAACCCGAGGTTGCGCAGCAACTGCACCAGCAACCACGCCGAATCGCGGCAGGAACCGGAGGCGTGCTCAAGGGTGTGTTCCGGGGTTTGCACACCCGGCTCCATGCGAATAAGGTAGCCGATGTCTTCGCTCAGGCGCTGGTTGAGCGCCACGAGAAAATCCACCGCCGGCAGCGGCGTGCGGTCGATGGCGTCCAGATAGGCCTTGAATGTCGGCGTCAGCGGCAGGGTTTCGAGATACGGCGCCAACTCCTTGCGCTCATCGGCGGCGTAGGCAAAGGGGATTTTCTCGGCGTAGGGTTCGAGGAAGAAGTCGAACGGATTGAACACGGCCATTTCGGCGAGCAGATCGACTTCGATGCGCAGCTCATTGGTCTTCTCGGGGAACACCAATCGGGCGAGGTAGTTGCCCTGCGGGTCTTGCTGCCAGTTGATGAAGTGCTGCTCGGGCGAAACCTTCAGCGCATACGACAGAATCCGCGTGCGGCTGTGGGCGGCCGGGCGCAGGCGAACGATCTGCGGGCCGAGTTCGACAGCGCGGTCGTAGCGGTAATGCGTGACGTGATGCAATGCGACATGAATCGACACGGCGTGCCTCCTGCGAGCCTAAGCGTATTCGAAAGCGCGCAAGACTTATGCCATGCACAGGCTTGGGCGCTTTCCCGGAATGCTTAGGGCAGTACAGCACCAAAATCGGGCGATGCGGGGAAATGGTTTGGGCTGATTGCACGTAAATGTTGCGAAGAGCCCCTCACCCTAGCCCTCCCGAAACGTCGGACCGCCCATAGGGAGAGGGGACTGACCGAGGCGGCTGTTGGAGATACGCCGACGTGCAAGTCCTGAGTCGAACTTCGATTTTGAAAAGCACAGCGATCGGCTCCCTTCCCCCTCGCCCCCCATGGGGGAGAGGGCTGGGGTGAGGGGGATGGATCTCCCGGACAACCCAATATCCAGCCCCAGAAATGCAAAACGCCAACCCGAAGGTTGGCGTTTTCTTTAACGCGGTACGACCGGCTTGCGCGTCGGCTTCGGCCCTTTGCCTTTCGCGGCGTCTTTGCGTTCCTTGGCAGCCTGCTGGTTACGGGCAAACGCCGCAGCCTTGGCCTGCTCACGCTTGTCCCAAGGATTACCGCCATCACTGGCACGCGGTGGCAGGCCGGTGTGCTGAGTGAGGATCTTGGTGGTCTTCTCTTTGCCTTCCTTCGCCACTTTATGGCTGCCGGCCGGCGTCGAGTTCTTGCGACGGGCGCTCTGGTAGCTGTCGGTAGCCGGCTGGTGCGTCGGGATCAACTGATCCTTGCCCGAACCGATCAGGTCGCCACGGCCCATGCGGATCAGCGCTTCACGCAGCATCGGCCAGCCTTTCGGGTCGTGATAACGCAAGAACGCCTTGTGCAGACGACGCTGCTCTTCGCTCTTGACGATGGTCACGCCGTCGCTCTTGTACGTCACCTTGCGCAGCGGGTTCTTGCCCGAGTGGTACATCGCGGTGGCGGTGGCCATCGGCGACGGGTAGAACGCCTGCACCTGGTCAGCGCGGAAGCCATTGCCCTTGAGCCACAGCGCGAGGTTCATCATGTCTTCGTCGGTGGTGCCCGGGTGGGCGGCGATGAAGTACGGAATCAGGTACTGCTCTTTACCCGCTTCCTTGGTGTACTTCTCGAACATGCGCTTGAACTTGTCATAGCTGCCGATGCCCGGTTTCATCATCTGGTTGAGCGGACCTTCCTCGGTGTGTTCCGGGGCGATCTTCAGGTAACCACCAACGTGGTGGGTCACCAGCTCTTTGACGTACTCCGGCGACTCGACCGCGAGGTCGTAACGCAGGCCGGAGGCGATCAGAATTTTCTTCACACCCGGCAACGCACGGGCGCTGCGGTACAGCTGAATCAGCGAAGAGTGGTCGGTGTTCAGGTTCGGGCAGATACCCGGGAACACGCAGGATGGCTTGCGGCACGCCGATTCGATTTCCGGCGTTTTGCAGGCGATGCGGTACATGTTCGCGGTCGGGCCGCCGAGGTCGGAAATGACGCCGGTGAAACCCGGCACCTTGTCGCGGATCTCTTCTATTTTGCGAATGATTGACTCTTCGGAACGGTTTGGGATGATCCGGCCTTCGTGCTCGGTGATCGAGCAGAAGGTGCAGCCTTCTTTTTTTACAGGCATGGCGTCCACCGAGAAACGGATCATGTCGTAGGCCGGGATCTTCTCCTTGCCGTACGCCGGGTGCGGAACACGGGCGTAAGGCATGCCGAACACGTAGTCCATTTCTTCAGTGGTCATCGGAATCGGCGGCGGGTTGAACCAGACGTCGACTTCGCCGTGCTTCTGCACCAGCGCGCGGGCGTTGCCCGGGTTAGTCTCGAGGTGCAGCACGCGGTTGGCGTGAGCATACAGAACGGCGTCGCCGCGGACCTTTTCAACCGAAGGCAGACGAATCACGGTCTTGTCGCGGGTCATGCGCGGGCTGGCCAGGATCTGTACGACCTTGGCTTCCTGCGGATCGTCGACCGGGCCTTTTTCCTGCTCGATGGCGCAGGCCTGGGTGTCCTGGGTGTTCACGTACGGGTTGATGATCTTGTCGACCTTGCCCGGACGATCGATGCGCGTCGAATCGACTTCGTACCAGTCTTTCGGCGTATCGCGACGGATGAACGCGGTGCCGCGCACGTCGGTGATGTCTTCGATCTTGTGCCCGTAGGACAAACGCTGAGCGACTTCGACAATCGCGCGCTCGGCGTTGCCGTACAGCAAAATGTCGGCGCTGGCGTCGATCAGGATCGAGTTACGCACGCGATCCTGCCAATAGTCGTAGTGGGCGATGCGGCGCAGGGAAGCTTCGATGCCGCCAAGGACGATCGGCACGTGCTTGTAGGCTTCCTTGCAGCGCTGGCTGTAAACCAGGCTTGCGCGGTCCGGACGCTTGCCGGCCATACCGCCTGGCGTGTAAGCGTCATCGGAACGGATTTTCTTGTCCGCGGTGTAGCGGTTGATCATCGAGTCCATGTTGCCCGCCGCAACGCCGAAGAACAGGTTCGGCTCGCCGAGCTTCATGAAGTCGTCTTTGGACTGCCAGTTCGGCTGCGCAATGATCCCGACGCGGAAGCCCTGAGACTCCAGCAGCCGGCCAATGATCGCCATGCCGAACGACGGGTGATCGACGTAGGCATCTCCGGTAACAATGATGATGTCGCACGAATCCCAGCCAAGCTGATCCATCTCCTCCCTGCTCATCGGCAGGAATGGCGCTGGCCCGAAACATTCGGCCCAATATTTTGGATAGTCAAATAACGGCTTGGCTGCTTGCATGTCGACGACCGGTGTTGAAGTGAAAAATCGCGGGCGCGGAATATAGCACAAATCTTGACCAATTCCGACGACGGTGGTCGGTTTCTCTGACAGTCGGGATCACGCATTGCCAACGAACCGTCATTGGCAGGAATCCCTGTTCAATCGTCATCAGTCCGAGAACTGCGCTGGCTGATGTGACAAACCTTCAAGGATGAAAAAGTATGTCACCCAAATTACCCGCTAAAGGCACGCTCAAAGATAACACCCCCACCCGTTTGCCCGATGCACCTGGCACGAGCAGACGCGCAGGCAGCTCGTCACACCCTGACGTGGACCTGTCGACCATGAACCTGGGCGGAACAGCCAGTGGTGCGCACCAGGATGGCGACGCGCAACGTAACGTTGCCATCAGCAGGATTGCGCCCAGCACCTACACGGACTTGCCGACGGAGCAAGGGGCACTGCATGACTTCTGGATACCAGGCGAAGTGACGCTTCCTGCTCCTGATCCTCGAGGTTTGCGAACTCACAAAGGACGCCACTACGTCGTTCTACCGGATGGGCACGCGGTGCAGGTTGCGCTTGATCCTCAGTCCGGTTTTTATCGGGCACGGCGGGCGGGCGAGCGAAACCATTCAGGCCCTTGGCTGGTGCGCGACCGCGACAACAACCACTGGAAACCGCTGGAGGACTCGCCAGAAGCACTGCGAATTCGCTCGACAGCGGATCTGGAGCTGGAAATCGACAGGCTCGCCAATGTGCTGGATGAGTCCTCTAACCGCCTTAAAGAACTGAAGCAGGATTGGCGCGCGAGTCGAGGAAAAGAGCAGGAAAGGAGCGCAATCGTAGGGTACGAAGTTCACAGCCACAAACATCTGGCTGCGGTGGAGAAAATGGTTGAGTTCTATGCAACGGAGCAGCGTTCACTGGTCATCTCCCACGGCGCCCGAATATACAAAAAAGACTGGTTAAACATGAACAAGGCCCTACTCAAGATCCATTCCAAAATCGCGACGATCAGTCAGGCACGATGGAGATTGAGTGTACCGGCCCACACAGTGCTTACCGAGGAGCATCACCGCACGACAGCAACTCATTTGAAGAACCGGCTGGCACTTCTGCGCAAAAGCCAAGTCGTTGCTGACGAAGTACAAAGAATTTCACCTGAACCAAAAGCGGTGTTTGCCGAAGTGGAATACTACCCAATGGAAATCCATGAACTGACCGCCAGTTGGGTAATCGCAAAAAGCCAGACATTATCTGCGATTCACTTTGCCTATATACCTCAAATACTGTCGATGTCATTTTCAAGATTGGTCGGAGCATTCAGCCATGTTGACAGCATTCCAATTGAAGCCCGCCTTCCCGCTCTAAGTCATTTGACTGCTGAGTGTGGTTTGATCAAAACCTCTTATGAAACCCTCGACATGGCGCGAAATCCTGTCCACGCCACTGCGCGAGAAGAAATAGTCAACGTAATAAAGAACTTTGAAATCACTCTCGAAGACCGGTTCGCTTTTTACTATCGAAACCTGCAAAGCGCCTCCTCCATCCCCCCATTGGAGATGGTGATTGATTTCGACTTCCCTGCGGAACGACGCCTGGGCCGGCCCCCGCAGACACTCAAAATGTTTCGCAGCTTCGACGACCGGGATGACATTTGTATTGGCCAGATACGACACACAGCCGAAGGCCAGCAATTGATCGATGTCATGGACCCAGGCAACCCAGAAATAGTGCTGCAGACCTACGAACGTCGCAACGGGGAATGGCGACATCCCCAGACCACCGCGAATAAACCCTTGGCAAGTCTGACCTTCGAGGCGCGTCAGCTCCTGGAAACGACAGATCAATACTTGCGCCGCGCCCATCACGCGGGAGTGGTCGAGGAGCCTCACTACGACTATCGCCAACTCGATGATCTTCGCCTGGAAATCGAACACACCTCAAACCCGGCCACTGACGAAACTGCACTGCTTGCCCAACGGCTCAGACAGACCAGTCAACGCCTGCTCAAAGCAGGTGAGGAAGCCCGTAGCCACCGTTACAAAAACCAATCCTTCCTCAGCGCCGAACGCGTTGCGTTTCTGATCCGCCACGATCATCTGCGCGTCAGCCAGGCTCATAACCGACTGGCCCTCGGAGCGGGGCAGCAGAAAGAATTTCTCGACGTTTATTCACTGGACGACAAGCTGACGGGAAGGCCGTTATGGAAAGCGCATTTTCGCTATGAACGAACGGACAGTCCGGTGCTGGATTTCAAGCCGCATGGAGGACATCTGGAAACCCTTGAACATGCCGCAGCGGGCGCCTTTTTACAGCGCCGGGATGAACAGCCCGAGCGTCCGCTCAACGAACTCTGGCGACTTACCCTGGACAGACACACAGCGCAGAAAATCTTCGATCTGGCCTCCTGAGGTTTTCACAGAAAACGTCGTTCCATAATGTCTTCAAGGATGAAGAAGTGTCACCGAAATCACCTCCCAAACGTGTCGTTATCGTCGAAATCCATCACCCCAACGAACCGCCATCCGTACCCGTGCGGCGTCCGTTTGCGCCATCCGACGCAACACCTACCCGAGCCGTGCATGCGCCCGGCAGGAACGCGGCCGGACCTGGCCCGGATGCAATTGTTCCGGCCCCCTCGATCGTAATCAGCCAGATACCCTTGGCTGCCAGCCCGGCACCGCCCCTGACGCTCGAGCATTACCGGATCGACGAGCAGATCTCGCTACCGGTTCCCGACACACAAGGCATCCGGACATTCAAGCGCCGCCGCTACGTTGATGTGCCGGACGGCGGCGTCGTACATGTCGGGGCGGATCCACAGACCGGTCTGTACCGGGCAAAGCTGCCTGGCGAACGAACCCCCTCGGGGCCGACACTTCTGCGTGATACCGAAGACCTGCTCTGGCATCCGCTGGAGGCGTTTGAACCGATCACCTTTCCCTTGTCCGGAACGCGCCTGCAAGCCTTTGCCAGCGACCTGGATTTCACGGATGTGCAACCCGATCAGGACCACTTGCATCGATACGACAACAAACTCTATGTGGTCATAGAAAACCACGCCTATCAGGTCTTGCATGATCTCGACGCTTCTTCACCGGTAAAGGCAGTGATGCGCATCGTCCACGCCGATTATTCCAGAGCCGACACTGGCAATGTTTACCTCGCCAGTCGCCCGGAAAGATCTGAGCCGGTTGTCTTCGATGTTCTGGATGGCTGGGTAGGAACAGTGGTGGGTGGCGCGGGAGGGATGCGACGAAAAAACCACCTGACTGACACCTTTCTTGCTGCCGATCTCCTGTTCGAGGTTCAGACTCTGGACCTGCAATTTGATCAGGCGATGGCCGCCGCGGAGCGGCTACACGCCGTGTGGGAAGCGGTAAAAGGCACAGCGCACGAACGGAGCGTGCTGGACCGCCTTGAAGCAAACCACCTGCGGGAACTGGAGCTTCTGGAAAGCTCGCTCCATCTGTATACCGAGCAAAAGGATCGGATTGTCGCGGCCGCTGGCCGCGACAGCTATCGAAACAAAATGATCATGCTGCAAAAAGGACAGTTGCTGACGTACAACCATCTGATAATTGCCCGCGATTCACGCAAGTTGCTCGACGGTCCGATGTTCGGCAGTCCCAATGAAGACCATGCCGCAGCGGCTGCTCATCTGGACAGTAAACTGGTCATTCTGAAGAAGCGTCAGGATATCGCCGATGAACTGATGCACAAATGGCGCGTGGAGCAAAACGACCTTAGGGAAACCACCTACGATCCGATAGAAATGCACGAAAACGTTGCGTTCTGGATTTACGCCAAAAGCCGATTGTTTATCGATCCCCAGGCCCCCGTCGATCTGAGTAATGCCGAGGCCAGATACCTGGCGTTCTGTTTCGGAGAAGTAACATTTGCATTCCGGGCCATCGACAGCATTCCGACCGATGCGCGCATTCCGGTACTCAGTGATCTACTGGATCAGGCATCCGCAATCAGGGTGTCGTTCGAAAACCTGCAACTGCCCCCCGACCCGCAACATGCCCAATCACGCCAGGAAATCACTGGAGCCATCCAGAAATTCGAGAACACGCTGGAACAGCACCTGAATCGTTATCACCTCGCACAGGAAGAAACATCCGCGCTGCCGCCCCACCAACAGCCGATAGATTTCGATTTCATCCCGCCACAAGTCCAGAATCAACCAGCGGCGGCACCGAGAAAAATGTTCCGCAGCAAACACAACGGCGTCTACAAGATCCGGGTCGGTCGGTCACGCCGCAATGACGCCGGCGAAGAACTGATTGATGTGCTCAACCCCCTGAACCCGACTGAGGTCCTGCAGACCTTTGAACGCCATGCGGGCGAGTGGCGCAGACAGGTTGCCCGGCAACAGAAAAACCTGGCGACCTTGATCAACCAGGCGCAACAACTGCTGACGCAATCCGAGTCACGGCTGGATAACGCCTGGCGCGATGAAAGTCATAAATGCAACGCCAGCAGCATTGTCGAGTCTCTGACAGAGCATGCCAACGACCTCGACGATCTTGCCCGGCAGATCGAAAGCGCGCCGAATCCGGGCCATCGCGATACCGCTACTCTGGTGCAGCGCTTGCATCACGACAGCCGGCGTCTACTCGATGAAGGCGAAGACATTCGCGTGCGTTTGTACAAGGACCCTGCCTACCTCAGCGTCGATCGGGTCGCGTATCTGATCAACCATGGTCATCTCGGTGCCAGTCGAGACCAGCCACGTCTGACGCTGGGCAAAGGCAATAAAAAGGACTTTCTCGACGTCTACTCGCTGATCGACAGGAAAACCGGCAAGACGCTGTGGTACGCACATTTTCACTATGCCGAAAAGGACTCCCCAGCGCTCGAGTTCATGCAACGCCGAGGCCATCTGAAAACCCTGGAGCAAAACAGGCTAGGCACATCGTCCCAACGCCGGGATGAGCAGGCAGGACGTAGGCATATACGTATTTGGCGAGAAGATATCGATAGGTCGACAGCGCAGAAAATATTCCAGCTGGCCTCATAAAGTCGGCTCACTCTGAACCAGGACTGAGTAATCATTTTTCAAGGATGAAAAAACATGGCTCCCAAAAAAAACCTCAAGAGCATCGTCAGTGGGGATAGCCCGAGGGCCCGCGACGCTCGTCCGCGCGACGATACAGGACCTGCGCTGCGTACCTGGCTTGACCTGTCGCGGTCTCTCGACACACAGACGCGACAGACTGGCGCGGAGGGCGCCGTCGCCCCTGACACGATCAGGTCGTCACCCGTCGTTGTAACGCACTCGGCATCGCCCGGCACAGCATGGTCTCAACCGCTGGAGCATTACAGGTTCAACGCACCTGATCGTTTGCCTGTGGCCAATGACGAGGGTTTCAGGACGCACAGGGGCCGCGAATATGTCGACGTGGAAAACGGCGTCGTTATGGTCGCTGTAGATCCACAGACCGGGCTGTACCGTGCCCGATCAGCAGCAGAACGTGCTCCCTCCGGCCCGTTACTGCTGCACGACAGCGACAGGTCTCTCTGGCAGCCACTCCATGACGGTGACGCCGCAAGCTTGCTCGACATCCACCTGCAGACCTTTCGCACGGATCTGGATTTCACAGGCATCGAGGCCAACGGCGAGGGACTATTTCGCCACGATGGCCGGCTGTACCTGGGTCTTCATGGTCACGCTTATCAAGTCATGCACGACGTGAGTGCATCCACGACGACACAAAAGGCATGGCGAATCGTCAACCGGAAAGACCCCGTGGCCATCGATAGTGCAAACATCTACCGCGCCAGCCGTAGCGGTCAAACGCGAATCGTCAGGCGCGGAGAAGGCGACACCTGGGTCTATCATTTGCCCGTCCTGAAAGCCGGCCTTCAGGACGCTGAGATTGCTCGATTGAGCAAAGAAACCTTGCTGCAGATGTATGTGCCTTTCAAGGCGACTCACGCCGCGCTGGAACAGTTGTCGGCGCGTCATAACACCCTATGGGCCGAGTTCCTCGAATTACCCAAGGACAGTGCAGAGAAAACCGCAAAACTGATCGCCCTCGAAGTGAATTTACTCAAACACATCCATAAGCAAGCGGATTTCGTGGAGTCGATAACCCTCAACAGAAATTGGTTGGTGCTGATCAAGGCAAACGGTCTGTTGAAGCAGGAACTGCGCACATTCAGGATAGAACGTGTGGAATTCCTCAATCGGCTCATGGCGACCATGGACTTGAGGGTCAAGCCTACGGTTTCCGCGCAGGACGCCGACAGTTGCACGAAAGCCATCGTCCATCTGAACAAGAAACTGAGGTTTATCGAAGAACGTGAAGTGGTAATGGCCGAGATCGTGAAGACCGATCCCGGAACGGCCTCGATACTGGAAGAGATCAGGCAACAAGTGCCATCGGCCGAGCGCATCAACTTCAACAAGCTGACCCTCTACGTACACCTGTTTGCCGGTACACACGAGCATATGCCCAGTTCAAGCATGCCCTCGCTGGTGTCCATCGATCTGGTCACTGGTGACCTGGCAAACCTTCCCCGAAACAAACATCCGATCGCGCTGATGCTGACCCTGGACCAAATCAGAAACGATCGGAACAGATTTGAAATACTACTGGCCGGCGGGGGGCCCAATGCCGAATACATCAAGCAAATAATTGCGCTGACCACGCCATTCGAAAAACGTGTCGAGAGCAGGCTGACTGAAATTCTCGACTCGTTTGATCGCAGTACCGAACTGCCGAGCCTTGATCAGGACATCGACTTCGACTTCATTCACCCCCTGCCTCCGGATAGCGAAATTTCGCCCCTCCGCCCCCCCAGAAAAGTGTTTCGTACACGCCAGCATGGTATTTCCAGCGTGTTGGTAGGAGACACGGAAACAGCGCCGGACGGCAGCGTGACCGTTAAGATTTCCAACCCGTTCCAGCCTGACGGACCGACGCAACGGTACGAAAAAAGACAGGGTGAGTGGCAGCTCGTACGCCCTCCCCTCATCAGGTCACCGAGGTCGGAACTCGTCCGGACGGCAAGACGGTTGTTGGCTGACGTTGAACTGCACATTGCCGATGCAAGATGGAAAGTCGACAAAAAGTACATGACAACCAACATTGTCGAGGACCTGGAGAAAGCCTCCAGAATAATCAAGGAGCAGGCAAGAAAGCTGGAACACCACGAAAACGCTGCCAGCGACGGTGAAGTCACTGGCCTGGTCAGGCACCTGAAAAACGCTGGCACCTTGTTGGATACCGAAGGGCGAAACATTCTCTTGCGCAAGTACAAAAGCAAGGACGTACTGGATGTCATGCGCCTGAATTATCTGATGGACAACGCCGAGGTAAAGGTGAGCAGGACCGGGAATCGCATGCCTATAGGCAGAGGCAACGAAAAATCCTTTCTGGACGTGTATTCGATCATGGATAACGCCGACAACACCCCGCTTTGGCAAGCACACTTTCACTATGCAAGGCATGACAGCCCGCTTTTGAACTTCAACCCCAAGGGAGGTCATCTCACAACACTTGAACAGAGCAGGCGGGGGATTGAGTCCCAGCGCCGCGATGAGCTGGCCGGTTTGCCGCATGTCGAGATCTGGCGGCCAACACTTGACGGCAATACCGCCAGCAAACTGTTTGCACTCGCTGGCATTACCACTGAACTACCGCAGTAAAAGTCCGGGCCCGTGTATTGGGCCTGTCAGCATCGCCCTAAACCCGGCAATGACGCCGCCCCTGCCATCAGCCCCTGCCTATGCATATACCCGCTGATGCGCACACCCTACAAGGATAGAAAAACATGCCCGTTAAACGGCCGCCTAATGGCAGCACTACCGGTAATCCCCTCGTTCACCCGAATACCGCACCAGAAATAGGCCCCTCGCGCCTTGCCCTGCCAGCGCGCGCAGGTATCGATATCTCGACACCGGGCGGCCATGCGCCGCGACCGGTCAGATCAGGAACGCAAGCCGACCTTGATGCGATCGAGCCGGCACCGATCATCATGGTGCATTCGCCCCCTTCGTCGCCAGACATCTCCCGTCCGGGCAACCCGCCACTGGAAGGTTATCGGCTCGTCGCAGCGCCGGGATTGGCGAAAACCGATGCCAACGGTTTAAGGACGCACAAGGGTCGTCAATACGTTGAAATGGCAGACGGCGGCATCGTGCAGGTTGGTAAGGATCCACTCACTGGTCTCTTGCGGGCCAGGTTGTCGAGCGAACTAGAACCGTCCGGCCCGTTGCTCCTGCGCGATTCGGTGAGCGGGCTGTGGCACAGGCTGGAAGACTTTGAACCGAACACCTTTCGTTTGAGCGATACCCGTCTGCAGCCGTTTCGCACAGGACTGGATTTCAACGACGCAGAACCGGACCATGACGTCCTCCATCGATTTCACGGGAAACTCTACGTGATGATCGAAAACCACGCCTATCAGGTCCTGCACGATATCGATGGATCAACACCGTTGGCGGCAGTGATGCGCATAGTGCGCAGCGACGACCCGGTGGCCAGTGACAGCGCCAACCGGTATGTCGCGACGCGCCCGGGGAGGTCGGAACCGATTGTTTTCGATACCGTACAAGGCTGGGTGGGTACCACCGTCGCCGGTGCGGGCGGCACGATACGCAGCGATGGTAGTCGCGCGCCTGTTCGTCTGCGACTGTGGGACCGGCTATCTCTGGTCTTATACAAATTGCGCAGCCCGGAGTCCCGCACCAGAAAATTATTCCCGGACCACACTGATGACGAGACGGCTGGCTTCATCGAGTCATTGGGAGATGACATCGCGGGAGGCTTGACCCGCCGCGAAACCGACTACAAAACGCTTAAGTTCGAACTGAATACCTGGGTCAGACAATCCTCCCTTGAGTCAACATCAGGCCCATCGCGAAACCACGCGCAACAGATTGCTGACAGCGTCAAACACTGCTGGCGCCATCAGAGCGGAGGCATTCTCAGACTGAACGCGGGAAATGGAACGCTGCCCGCGTTGACGGCGGATTTCAGCCATGTTCGGCAACTGACGCTGCAATCGATCACATGGACCGAGTCGGCCAACACATTTCTCGGCAATTTCTCCCGCCTGGAAACCCTGCAGATCACCGGTTCAACACTGGACACGCTGCCTGCCGCCATCGGGCAGATGTCCAATCTGAGCAAGCTCGATCTCAGTTCAAACCGTCTTGCACTCAACGAGCAAGCGGCAGCAGAACTGAGCACTCGGGGCAAACTCAAGATTCTTGACCTGTCTGGTAATCCCCTGGGTAAAACGCCTGACTTTGCCGGTATGTCTGAACTGGAAACGCTGAATCTGAGCAATGCACAACTGGATCAGTGGCCAACGGGTTTGCGCAATCAGGCACAACTGAGGCAGCTGGACTTGCGCCACAACCAGTTGACCGAGGTTCCAGATTCGCATCTCACGCCCTCGACCGATCAGCTCGAAGCGGTCGCCCGGATCAACAGCGTCACACTGTTTGAAGGCAATCCTTTCCCATCCCACTATTGGAAAAAACTTGAAGTGTTCTGGCAACGTGTGGAGACCGACCACCCGGAGCTGCACACCAACGCATTGGCTGGCGCATTCAGACTCGACGGTGATATACCCGAGATCGCCACCGTGCAGCGGGTCTACCCGAGCAAAAATGCACAACAGGCCAGGGAATTTTTCACCGGACTGGGTGATGAAGGCAAAATAAAACTGGCTCGACGCGTTGAAGAACTGGACTCACTGGAGACACAGTTGAAAGCTTACGTTGACAGCAGTCAGACCGATTCATCCAGCACTGACTCACCCGCGAAAAAACAGGCGCAACGTGTCGCCAGAATCATCAAGAATTGCTGGCTTCAGGACTCGGGAGAAACACTGAAACTGGCGTCCGTCAACGTGGCGCTCCCAGCACTGACTGCAGACTTCAGCCATGTCAGATCCCTTACTCTCTACAACGTTATCTGGTCGGCTGACGCCGACACATTCCTGTCCAACTTTACTCATCTGACGCGCTTAACCATCAGCCAGTCCGGGATTGAAACCTTACCCCGATCCATTGGCGCAATGGACAGACTGAACAACATCGACTTGAGTAATAACCGACTTGAACTGGACGAACAAACTGCTGCAACGCTGAGTGCCATGCATCATCTGGAAACGGTCACACTTTCCAACAATCCTGCACTCACGCTGCTCCCTGACTTCAGTGGCATGTCAGGATTGAATTACCTGTACTTGAATAAAACGGGAATCAAGCAATGGCCGACCGGACTCCAGGACAAGACCGGGTTGATCATTCTTAATCTGCGCAATAACCATTTGAAGGAAGTGCCGCAGGAATTCATCAACCCGGCGCCAGACCAGTTGCTGACAGTCGCCCGAATCAACAGTGGCACGCATCTCGATGGCAATGATTTCCCGCCCGAATACTGGAAAACCTTCGACAACTACTGGCGGCGTGTAAACAGGGTAGCCCCCGATCTGCTGACCTCTCACCATGATGTGATGTTTGATAGCGACAACTCGCTGACCCAGCGTTATCGGCGACTGTATCCAAGCAAGGACGTCAAAAAGTGCAGGGAATACCTCTGGAGCTTTGACGGTGATGCAGCGGCCACTAAAGTCCACAACCTCGAGCTTGAGTTCGGCATGCTGAAACGTCAGCTCGATGCCTGGGTGTATTCTGGCGGAGGCAATCGCGGAGGCTACATTCGGGCGAACCAACTGGCGTTCAACGCACAGACCCGTCCTGACAGGGTCTCGGCAAGCGACAGGATTATCAGTGGCTGGCGGCAGGAAACACTGCCGAAGCTGGCCAATGACCGAACACCCATCGGCCTTGAACTGGATCTGAGCGGTCTAAGGTTGCCAAGCCTGCCAGACATCGATGTGGACTTCAGTCACGTCGGCTCTCTCAGACTGAGCAATATGGACCTGAGCACTTCGCCGGAAGGCTTTCTGACTCGCTTTCGCCATGTGCGCTGGCTGGACCTGTCGCGAAATCAACTGCGCCAATTGCCACCCGCCGTTGGAGAAATGAGCGGGCTGACGCGACTGTTTCTACAGAAAAACCAGATTTCCCTTACCGCCGACACCGCCCGAGTCCTGTCAGAGCGAACAACCTTGCGAGCCCTTTGGCTGCACGAAAACCCGCGACTGGGCATCACACCGGATTTCAGCGCGATCGTTGATCTGCGCTCGATCGATCTGGCCAACACCGGTATCGACACCTTTCCAACGGGCATTGCCGATCAGCCCCTGCTGGACACCATCAATCTGAGTAACAATCGAATCACGCAGATCCCGGATTCTGTCATCGCACCGCCGGACGCGCGCCTGGGGCACACTGTGCGCATCAACAACGTGACCGACATCGCCGACAATCCGCTGTCCGCAGCGACCCAGACCCGGCTGACCCAGTACAACGACCGCCTCATACAGGCCGAAACGCCGCTGACGGGTTTGAGAAACCTGGTCGACACGGCGCGAGGTCACGCCCCCGTAATCAACCGTAGAGTCACAGACGATCCCGTGGCGCGCTGGACAGCGGGACTCACGGCGGATCAGTTGGCGACCAGAAAAATCCAGTGGCAGACACTGCGCGATCAGCCACGCTCGGATGGCCTGTTCAATACGTTTGAACGCTTGTTGGAGTCCCCCGCCGGTCACAACGAACTCCAGAGTCGAGTCTGGAGGCTGATCGACAGCATTACCGAGAACACTGCAGAGTCCGAACGTCTGCGCAACGAAGTGTTTGATCGGGCAGGTGACGCAGCCTGCTGCGATCGGGCGGCGTTCACCTTTGCCAATCTGGAAACCCGAATGATGATGCATACCGCCCTTGCCCAGGCCGGCGACAAGGCGCAGGGACCAAAGCTGTTCGCATTATCCAAGGCATTGTTCCGTTTGCATGAAGTCGACAAAATCGCCTCGGCAGACATAGCGCAACGTGAAGCCGCCATTGCCGCAGCCAGATCGCCGCAAGAAGCAGCAACACTTGCACCGCCTCATATTCCGGAGGAGGTCGAAGTCAGGCTCTTCTATCGCCACGGTTTGAAAGACCGTCTGCAATTACCGGGACAGCCAGAAAGAATGGGGTTCTCTCGTCTGGCCGGCGTTTCACCAGCGCAGCTGGAGAATGCGTACAAGAAAGTCATCGCGCTGGATAACTCCCCTGAAGAATTTCAGGAATTGGTGTCGAGGGAGTTCTGGCAAAAATTCCTCACCCATAAGCATCAGGAAACTTTCGAAAAGCAACGCCAACCGTTTCAGGATCGGCAGGCGGCGCTCGACGAGTCGTACGCGGCCAAAGGGCTATCGTTTGCCGATTACGACGCGCAATCCAAAGCGATGCAAGCATCGTTGATGGTTGAGGAAGCGGCATTGATCGAAGCGCTGACCCGGCAAGAACTGGCGCAATACTCAGCGGCCAACACCGCAGAAGACGCAGTGGGCGCAAGCGCATAAGTCGACAGGAACGATTGTTGGCCGAAAGACTTCGGCCAACAATTATTCATCGTCGTCGAAGTTGTAGCTGCCCGGCGCAAGGTTTTCGAACCGGGTGTATTTGCCAATAAATGCCAGACGGATAAAACCGATCGGGCCGTTACGCTGCTTGCCGATGATGATGTCGGCAATGCCTTTGTGCTCGGTCTCCGGGTGATACACCTCGTCGCGGTACACGAACATGATCACGTCGGCGTCCTGCTCGATCGCTCCGGATTCCCGGAGGTCGGAGTTGATCGGACGTTTGTTCGGCCGTTGCTCGAGGGAACGGTTGAGCTGGGACAGCGCCACCACCGGACAGTTGAATTCCTTGGCCAGGGCTTTCAAGGAACGCGAGATTTCAGAAATCTCGTTGGTTCGGTTGTCGCCGCCGGAACCTGGAATCTGCATCAACTGAAGGTAGTCGATCATGATCAGGCCGATTTCACCGTGCTCACGCGCCAGACGCCGGGTCCGCGCACGCATTTCCGAAGGGCTGATGCCGGCGGTGTCGTCAATGAACAGCTTGCGGTCATTGAGCAGGTTGACCGCCGAGGTCAGGCGCGGCCAGTCGTCATCCTCCAACTGACCGGAACGCACCTTGGTCTGGTCGATCCGGCCGAGCGAGGAGAGCATACGCATGACCAGCGATTCACCTGGCATCTCGAGGGAATACACCAGCACCGCCTTGTCGCTGCGCAGTACGGCGTTTTCCACCAGGTTCATCGCGAAGGTGGTTTTACCCATCGACGGACGACCGGCGACGATGATCAGGTCGGCCGGTTGCAGGCCGCTGGTTTTCTCGTCGAGGTCGGTGTAACCGGTAGACAGGCCGGTGATGGCGTTGTCGGTGTTGAACAAGGTGTCGATGCGGTCGATGGCCTTGGTCAGCAAGTCATTCACACCAACAGGGCCACCGGTTTTCGGCCGGGCCTCGGCAATCGCGAAGATCTGCCGCTCGGCTTCATCGAGGATCTCCTCGGCGGTGCGCCCTTCCGGGTTGAAGGCGCTGTCGGCAATCTCGGTGCTGATGCCGATCAGTTGGCGCAACGTCGCGCGCTGGCGGACGATCTGCGCATAGGCCTTGATGTTGGCGACGGATGGCGTGTTTTTCGCCAGTTCGCCGAGGTAACCGAGGCCGCCAACTTGCGAGGTCTGACCTTCCTTGTCCAATTGCTCGGCAAGGGTCACGACGTCGATCGGGGAGTTCTGATCAGCCAGTTTGGCGATCGCACGGAAAATCAGACGGTGGTCATGTCGATAGAAATCGCCGTCGGAGACTTGATCGAGCACGCGTTCCCAGGCGTTGTTGTCCAGCATCAGACCACCGAGTACGGCCTGCTCGGCCTCGATGGAGTGCGGCGGCACCTTCAGGGCAGCGGTTTGCAGATCGTATTGCTCGGGAGCGGAGATATCGTTCATGGCCACTTGTGTAGTTTGGAAAAACAGGGAATTCAGAAAGACAAAGGGCACGACCTGTAAACAGGATCGTGCCCGATGTTAACCGTCTGACGGACAAGCCGCCAGCCGATCAGTGTTGCTTAAGCTGCTACCACGACAACGCGTACGGTGGCTTCAACTTCGGCGTGCAGGTGCACAGCCACGTCGAATTCACCCACGTTGCGGATGGTGCCGTTCGGCAGACGAACTTCGCTTTTTGCAACTTCAACGCCAGAGGCGGTCAGTGCATCAGCGATGTCGGGAGTACCGATCGAACCGAACAGCTTGCCTTCGTCGCCAGCGGTGGCAGTGATGGTCACTTCCAGCTCGGCCAGTTGGGCAGCACGGCTTTCAGCCGATGCTTTACGGTCTGCAGCAGCTTTTTCCAGCTCAGCACGACGCTCTTCGAACGCAGCGATGTTCGCTGGGGTCGCGGCGGTAGCTTTGCCATATGGCAGCAGGTAGTTACGACCGTAACCGGCCTTAACGTTTACTTTGTCACCCAGGTTGCCCAGGTTGGTGACTTTTTCCAGAAGGATCAGTTGCATGTGAAAATCCTCTAACTTTTAACCTTCACCGTTCGCGCTGTCGGTGTCTTTCGACACGTGACGACCGCGAAAATCAATCAGGCTGTCGACAATGGCCAGGACCACGAGCAACGGATAGATCAGCTGCATGAACAACAGCAGCGTGACGTACAACCCCACCAGCCAGAAACCGGCCAGTCGCTTCTGCCCGACCAGCCCATGAATCAGGGCAAGTCCGGCGAACACCAGCGGTACACTGCACAACGGCGTCAACATGGCCAGCTGTGCACCGAGATTCGGGCCCAGAAGCATCAACGCCAGCAGTAACATCGCCGGCCCCAGCGGGATTCGGATGGCGCGAAACTCGCGACCAAAACCACCCGGGTTGTACAACAACGCCTGCCAATGCCGCCCGACAATCAGGCTCAGCACGCTGACGATTTGCAATAAAGCCGCAATCAGTCCGGTCAGGACCGGTGCAATCAGGGACGCGAAACGCGCTTGCTCATCGACCGACAATTGCTTGTAGGTCTCACCGAGAAGCGCTGGCATGACCTTTATCAAGGCCTGCGCGAGCATCTCGATCTGGGCCGCAAACGCAGCCCCAAGCACCACCGAAAACACCACTCCAATCACTACGCTGACCAGCAGCGTGCGGACCCAGGACTCACTTGCGCGCAAAACCAACGCAAGTCCCGAAGACCCCAGCAGCACCAGAAGTGCTCGTGGGTCATCGGCATACAGCCACCAGATCAACGCCGGCAGCAGCCCCAGAGACAGAACACCCAAGGCGTCCGTCAGTCCGCGCCGCAGCAGCACAAGGCTCCCCGCGGCAGCACCCAACCAATACAACAACGGCAATGTTGCACATCCGGCCACCACGAGAGTGGCCTGCATACGGCCTCGCATGATGAACTCAGCTAAGGCACGCATGCATTCAATCCTTT
>Ga0163162_10000506_pt1 | contig 36273 bp, 33 predicted proteins | sample S55metaG_FD_115310 | JGI IMG/M metagenome (GOLD analysis project Ga0163162, IMG submission 115310) | Switchgrass rhizosphere microbial communities from Kellogg Biological Station, Michigan, USA - S5-5 metaG | ecosystem: Host-associated > Plants > Roots > Rhizosphere > Soil | place: USA... | reverse complement strand
TAAACATTACGGTTTGGCTTTAAAAGAGAAGCCTGACTTTACTGAGGCGGCTATCTCATTGCGGAGAATGCAAGCGAAGACGAATTGATGGTTTGGGGCCTTGGGCTTTGAGAAAGCGAGTTCCAAAACCAAAGGCCCAAGGCCAAAACCCAAAACTCAAGCTCAAAGCTCAAAGCTCAAAGCTCAAAGCTCAAACCCTTTGCCTTATAGGTATCTTATTCCCCTCTTTGTCGACTGCTACATAAACGACTTCTGCTTCAGTAACACGCACCTGGCCATCTCGTCCAAGTCTCTCGGCTTCGACAACGACTCGCACAGTAATTGATGTCCTTCCAATTCGAATCGTCTCGCAGTAAAAACTGACAAGGTCACCAACGAATACGGGCTTGTGAAAAATTACTTCGCGCATCGCGACAGTCACGAAGCGCTCCATCCTGGTGTGTCGGTGAGCTTCAATTGCTCCGGCAGTGTCTATGTAACTCAAGATTACGCCTCCAAAGATCGTGCCTTGAGAGTTCGTATCGCGCGGCAACAATGTAATGCGAATTGCCGGATCTCTTTCCTCACTCATAATTAACCTGCTCCTTCAATCCAGGAGAGATGGAACTTTGCAACGGTAAAATTTTACCGGTCCGGTTCGGACCCCTCTCTGGAACAAACGGACCAACCGCGCTGTCTAATGAATATCTGCTCGTTAGTCGTAGCAGATACAAATTTGGAAAGGTGAACCATAGCGATGCTACTTACGATCAGCGTCCTCTTTACCGTGCTGCTCTTTCAGGACGAGGCAACTAACTTTAACGATTTAGGCAAACTATTACTTGGTGGCGTTGCGGCCGCAATCGTTTGTGCAGTTGCTTTTACTCTTGTCCGACTGCGACTAAGAGACAAGAGACCGGCAACGTCCAATTTCATCAGTATCGGCCCTACAAACGACAAGAAATAATTACGTATGCAACTGTTTTGCGACCCATTCGCTGATAGCCCGTTTAAGGTCGTCCAGATGTTTCTCAAAGAAATGCCCAGTATTAGGAATTACTACCAGATCGACAGGGTGAGAGTTATGAATTTTAGCAACTAACTCGCGCAGTTTAGCCAATTCGCCGAACTCGTCAGCTTCGCCGTGAACAAAGAGCAACGGCTTGGTACATTGTTCGAGAAAACTGAAATTGAATGAGTTTAATGGAGTGCCAATACTTATCAGGTAGTGAACTCGCGGATCGGTCATTCCGACTTCCATACCGACGCGCGCACCAAATGAGAAACCACAAACAAGGATCTGTTCACCTGGAAATTTATTAAACAGATACTCAAGACCGGCGCGGGCATCATCCATCTCGCCGCGTCCTTCATCATGTACACCAGTGCTCTGGCCCACACCTCGAAAGTTTATTCTCAAGGTCGTCAAGCCTACTTCATTCAAAGCAGCGGCGGCACGAAACACAACTTTATTGTGCATCGTACCGCCGCCAAGGGGATGTGGATGAAGAACGAGAGCTACGCCCTTACGCGGCTCGTGTACGGGCTCTTTAAGGATCGCCTCCAGACGACCATGCCCAACAGGGATGAATAGATTGCCGGCTGGGTACATCTTGAACAGGTAACCAGTTGCAGGCGAGACAGCGATCTTTAACGAAGAACGAGCCAGCCACTATTCATCATCGACGCTCGAGTTATCGAGTTGAGAAGTATCCAACTGTCCGGGGCTGCTTGAATCATCGGGGGCCGGAGCTTCTGAAATTTCAGGAGGCGCTGCCATCGGAGCACTAGCTGATGGGGCGCGACGACTTGCTGCTTTTTTCTTTGTAGTTTTGGCTGGTGCAGCCTTTTTCGCTGTTTTCTTGGTGGCCTTCTTGGCTACTTTCTTGGTGGTCTTACTGGCTCCGCGGCTTGTAACTTTTTTGGAAGCGCTTTTCTTAGCGGCTTTTTTGGTCGACTTCTTAACCGCTCCGCGTGAAGCTGCCTTTTTGGTTGTCTTCTTCTTCGAGGCTTTACCGGCACTCTTACGCGCACCTCGGCTCTTCTTACTTCCCTTTCTTGCTACCATTCTTTCGTCCCTCTCCTTTGCAAATTTACCGGCCGGCGTGTGGATCGTCTGCCGCTATGGCCTGCGGTAAATCTTCGAAGCGGTACTAAAATTTCGAGTCGACCATGTGGATCGAACCATGACGCTTGCCGTTTTGCTCAACCTATCAGATTAAGCGAGCAGTGTCTACGAAGACGTTATGATGGGTGCGCGTTTTGATCTTTGGTCTTTGATCTTTGGTCTTTCGTCTTTTGGCGTTGAAGTTTCGTCCTCGAAGATAATGTTTGACATCGGACCCTAAGAATCAAAGATCAAAGGCCAAAAACCGAAGGCCAAAGGCCAAAGGCCAAATAACTAAAAAAACCCCCTTGGTGCTCCAGGATTCTAGACATGTCTGATCCCTTTCAGATAAATTAAGCGTGTTCGCCACTTAAGTTACGTCGGGCGGACCCGGCGGAAAGGCACAAAATGCAAGGCGGCAGCGGTAACCTTTTCCTTTCTGAACTTCAGGCCCAGACGCATAATTCAAACTCATCTTTTCTCAACAAGGAACCCGTTCCAACGTCGAGAAGAGCAAAAGAACGTCAAGGACCACCTGCGCACCCAAACGCTCTGGTGGTAGACGATGTAGCAGATGTTACTGAGATGCTTTCGGTCTTGTTAACTCATGCTGGCTATCATGTGGTCACGGCCGCTTCCGCGATGAGCGCACTCAAAGTTGCACGCGAACGGCAGTTCGATGTGATAATCTCCGACATCGGCATGCCCGAGATGAATGGCTATCAGCTCGCCAGAGAATTACGAATGCTTCCCGGCTACGAATCGATTCCAATGGTAGCAGTAACCGGATATTCGATGTTCGACGATAGAGAACGATCCGCAAAAGCCGGCTTTACTGCTCACATGACAAAACCTATAGATCCGCGCGCCCTACTCGATCTAATCGAACAACTGTGATTTGATATCGAGCTCAGTTGCACGATAGATGAAAACCGACTCCAAACTCGCCGGCTTTCAATCCGAGACCACAATCCGAATCGTCCAATTTACTATTGGCGTCCTCGCTATTGGATTGGTTTTCTGGAAATTACAGTTCTCTACCGATTCGATCTGTTGCGGCGACTTCGACGGCTACTATCACATCAAATGGACTCGTGTGTTGTTGGAGTCGATCAAGAATCGTACCTTCTCACCAATTTTTCCCTGGCTGCCGCTTACCACGCTTAATCCGAAAGACTATGTAGATCATCATCTCCTTTTTCATATCTTCCAGATGCCGTTTGCGAGCTTCTCCGATCCTCGGCTCGGAGCCAAGATATCTTCGATCGTCTTTGGGGGCTTGGCCCTTCTTTCCTGCTATTGGTTGCTGATGCGTTATCGCATCAGTTACGTGCTTGTATGGCTGCTCGCACTGCTTGCTTGTTCCGCTCCCTTTATCTTCCGGATGAACATGGCGAAGGCACCTCCACTGGCAATCATTTATCTGGTAGTTGCTGCACACCTGTTTTTTCGCAAGAAACATTGGCTGCTACTACCACTCGCATTCATGTTTACGCTCACTTACGACATGTTCGTCCTCCTCATTTTAGCCGCCGTACTCTGGGTTGCAGTTGTCGGTTGGACTGAACGAAGGTTCGAGTGGCGTGTGCTGGTCTGGGTATCTTTGGGCGTTGTGGCTGGGACAATCATCAATCCTTACTTTCCGCACAACCTTCAACTGCTCGAAGAGCACATAAAGTTGAAGTTAACAACATCTGACTTCAGCACTAAGGTCGGGTCTGAGTGGTATCCCTACGATTCATGGGAATTCCTGGGCAACTCCTTCGTAGCTTGCTTATCAATGGTCGTTGGTTACGTGGCATTCGATCCAAGCGAACGTAAACGCTCGCATCAATCTCTTTTTTTTCTGCTCTTCGCGACACTGCTGATGATCATGACGGCACGCTGGAAAAGGATTGCTGAGTACTGGCCACCTTTCGCGGTCTTGTTCGCAGCGTTTTCACTGCAGCCGTGGTTAGGTTCACGCGCCGGGCTGCAGCTTCCGTCAGACGTAATGGACGAACTTCAACCGTTCCTCGATCATGACTTTGCCAGAACGGATGTGACTGCTGAAAGAAACGACTTAATTCGCAATATTGCTTTAGGGTTTGTAAGCGTGCTCCTCGGAACAGTGCTGTTCTTCAATCTCCGTGCGGAAGTAAAGGAGATCGGGACCAGCGAACGACACGAATTTTACAAAGCGGGTGCTGACTGGATGCGCCAGAATATCCCGCCAGGTCAAATCGTCTTCAACACCGATTGGGACGACTTTCCGCGACTGTTTTATTACGACTCGACTCACTACTACGTTTCTGGACTCGATCCAAGTTATCTTTATGACAAAGATCCGAACCTTTCGCGGCTATATGAACGCATAACGTTGGGCAAAGAGGAGGATCCCGGCCCCCTGATCCGCGACCGTTTTAAAGCACGTTATGTATTCTCAGACAATAATCATCATGACTTTTTCTCAACGGCGCGGGAAAGTGGCTGGTTCGATATTGTCTACGAGGACGAGGAATGCACCATAATGCATATTCGTGACGAAAAGACTGGACCAACCGACGACCTGGATACGACGCCAAGTGGGGATGAACTTGAAGAAGGAATGCCGGGAGGAATCATTGTTCCCGACACTAACCGGAAGTAACTGAAGGATGGACCGACAGCGATGCGTAGAGCGGTTTTAAGAAGACTTTTCACGGTCAGCCTCGTTCTGACACTGGTTTTTAGTTTGTGGGGTTGCAGCAGTCAACCGGCGAGTGAATCGTACTCTCCGACATCCACTCAAACACCGATTCCCCTGGCGTCCCCCCTGACCGGATTTGAAAAGGATCTGAAGTACATCAAAGACGGACAGTACACCTATGTTTGGATTTTCTCTCGAAAAGACGGGAAGCCACTCGACAAAGACGACGCCGCTTTTCTTCGCACAACCGCACCTCAAGTAGTGGACTGGGTGACAACCGATGAAGGTAAGAAAGTTATTGCGGGTACCAACTTCAACCTTGAAGAAGGGAATCTGACCCTGCTGAAGAAAAGATTTATTGCTGAGGACTATTCGGGGAAGTAGATTTAGTTGTTCAATTACAATTGATAATTGATAATTGATAATTATTAATTATTAATTAGGACGACCTTGCCAAACTGCGCTCGACTTTCCAATGACTCGTGCGCTTCGCGAGCTTCAGCCAGGGGTCGCACGGTATCGATGATGGCCCGAATACTTCCTTGCTCAACAAACTTCAAAACCTCGAGCAACTCAGACTTTGATCCCATGAAAGAACCCAACAAGGTCAAATGGCGGTAAAAAACCTGACGCAGATCGGTGCGGGCGTCGTATCCGCTAGTTGCGCCACACGTCACGAGCCTCCCGTTATTCTTTAATGCACTAATTGAGCCGGGCCATGTTTCGGCGCCTGTGTGCTCGACGACTACATCGACACCTCGACCGCCAGTTAACTTTCTTACCTGCTTGGGCCAATCAGCTGAGGTGTAGTTGATGGTCTCATCAGCCCCTAACTCACGAGCCTTTGCTAATTTTTCTTCAGAACTGGCTGTGGTGATAACTCGCGCGCCGCGGAGCTTTGCAACCTGAATTGCGATCGAACCCACGCCGCTACCGGCAGCGTGGACGAGAGCAACCTCGCCTGGCTGGATATTCGCTCGTGAAACCAGCATGTGCCAAGCCGTAATTGAAACCAAAGGCAAGGCGGCAGCTGACTCCCACGAAATGTTTGACGGCTTCGGCACGATGTTAATTCCGGGAACGGAGACGAACTCAGCGTACCCGCCATCTCTTCGGTAACCGATCATGTCGTATTCCCGACAGAGATTATCAGCGCCACTCAAACAGGCTTCACAATGCGTGCATGAGACACCTGGTTGGACTATCACTTCATCACCAGGTTTGACCCAGCTCACGAGGTTACCGACCTCCTTGACGATTCCGGAAATATCGCTGCCGAGAATATGAGGGAGTGGGATTTGAATTCCGGGTAGGCCACGCCTGATAAACAGATCGAGATGATTCAGCGCACAAGCTTTTACCTTAACCAGGACCTCATTAGGTTTTGGCTTCGGCTCCTCGACGTCAGTGAACTCCAGTACTTCTGGACCACCATGTTGGTTGAAGATTACAGCTTTCATATCCGCAGATTACACAGATTTCGCAGAATAAACCAAATTCGCTCAAAAGGTGACGACATAAGTATTTAAAGTGGATTTCTCCGTGCAACCCTTGTGTTCTCCGTGTCTCCGTGGTGGTTGGTCTTACACATGGAGACCCACCACAGAGTCACAAAGACCACGGAGGCGGCACAGAGAAATTCAACATTGGTCCAATCCGAATCCTTCGTTGGGCTTTGCTGCGCTGTGGAATCTGCGCAATCTGTGGATGATTTACGATGCCTGTTCACGAGCATGGTAGGAGGAACGAGTAAGTGGACTCGACTCGACATGATGAAAGCCCATATCCATTCCTATCTCTCGCCACTTCGCGAATTCCGCGGGAGTCACATAACGTTCTACCGGTAAGCGACGAGCGTGGGGTTGCAGATATTGACCAATCGTCATTATGTCGCACGAGACGGCACGAAGATCTTTCATCAGCTCAACGACTTCATCAAACGTCTCTCCGAGTCCAACCATAATGCCGCTCTTAGTTAACATTCCACGATCTTCAAGATCGCGACGTGCCGCAGACCGTTCCAGCAGCGTCAGAGACTGCTGATAAATGGCGTCTGGACGAACCCGACGATAAAGACGCGCAATCGTCTCGGTGTTGTGGTTCAGCACGTCCGGCCGGGCATCAAGTACTGTATTGAGCGCAGCCTCGTCACCATTGAAGTCTGGAATTAGAACTTCAACTTTGCAATCGGGATTTACGGCACGGACCTGCCGAATGGTTTCAGCCCAATGGGAGGCGCCTCCGTCAGGCAAGTCGTCGCGATTAACTGAAGTGATCACGACGTGCGCAAGATTCAGATGCCTGGTAGCTTCGGCGACGTGAAGCGGTTCTTCTGGATCGAGACTTCCTGGTTGTCCTTTGCCAACCGCACAAAATCCGCAATGTCGAGTGCAGATGTCTCCACCTAGCATGAAAGTCGCGGTGCGATCTGACCAACACTCAAAGATGTTTGGGCAGCGAGCTTCCTGACACACGGTGTGCAAATTCAGACCCTCAATCAATTGCAGGACCTGATTCTGATTGGTGGGATCACCCAGACGGATGCGCAGCCATTCCGGTTTTGGCTGACGGACCTTTTGACTATTGCTGATTACGTTGAGTTCGCGGGCCATTTATTACCTCGGCCTTAATTGTACATGCCATCATCTGAAACCAAAAATGGACCTATCTAATGGTCAATTATCAATTGAGAATTGAGAATTCCGAAGGTTTTCCTCGCATCGCTGGCCTTAACCAATTCTCAAATATCAAATGACAATTGACCAACGAATCAAATCATTGCCACTACCATCGGGTCGGTATAAGCTTGCCGCCGACTAGACCGGATAGCTCAGCGAAAAGGAGTTTTCCATGAAGCTCATTCTGATCGCGATCTGCTTCGCCACCCTGACTCTCACGACTATCTCATTTGCAAATGCAGATATTCGGGCACCGAAACCGACACCAGCAACTCAGGGAAAGATTGTCCTCCACACCGGGCTTGAAATCGTCCCGGACACTAAAACATATGAGGCGCGCCTGCAAATTCCGCAGTCGCAGCTACAAGACCTTCGAGCGGCACTGGACGGAATAGACAACAATCGGACGTTTGCCGCATCGATATCTCGTAGTTCACCGCGGACCATCATTTCGGGCCTTTTGCTTTTCCTTTCAATTTCGTTTGCGGGTGTCTGGCTGGCACGTTCGGCGCGACGTTCGGTCCCACCCAACCGTTTCAAGAAGGCGATTGTAATTGGACTGATGTTTGTCGCCACGCTTGGAGTTGCAACCATCATCACACGTGGAAACGCAGGACCTCCGGGCTATTACCGCTGGCGAAACCTTCCTAAATCATTATCAGAAGGCAAATCTACGGTTGGTGGGCTCGACGTTGAGATAGTTTCCGATGAACAGATCAGAAGCATGCGACTCATTATTCCGCTGCGCAAAGAAGGTGGAACCGGCGAGGAGTAAATCTTGCAGCGCGTTGGTGATATAGCTCTCTTCACTGGAACAAGTCTTAGCGCATCAAATCGATCGAGAGTTCATGCATTCCTTGTGATTCTCATCGTCTGGATGGTGCTGAGCGCCTCATTGTCTGTCTGGATGCCGCTACAGTTTTCGATCCTTACTGTCTTCATTTTTGCCGGACCGCACAATTGGTTTGAGCTGCGCTACTTTCTGACGCGATTGCCTGTTCGTTTCGGCAAGTCACGGCCTTTCTTTCTGACGGCTTTTATGGGATTGGGAGTCCTAACCTTAGCTTACGTTTCACTGCCTTTACTTTATCGCTACGGGTCCTGGTCCGAGGAGCAGTTCGCAACCGTAATCGCTATCTGGAATTCACTTCTACTCATTTGGATTGGATATCTAATACATCTGAGGGCGAAACAGAGGCGAAGAGATTGGACGTGGACCATCCCGGTTCTACTGGCACTGAGTGCCTTCAACTGGATCCAACCTGATGGCTTCAGCTTAGGTTTGGTCTACCTCCATCCTTTAGTGGCCTTGTGGTTTCTGGACCAACAGCTACGCCGAACCCGTCCAACATTTGTAAAATTCTATCGTGGCAGTCTCTTCGCACTTCCTTTGGTTTTGGGGTTGATGATTCTTCAGACCGCCGGAGCCGAATCGCTTAACGACAGCAATGGTCTCTTCTGGCGAATCACACAGCATTCAGGCGCCCAGTTATTGCCACAAGTATCGAGTCACATGCTCGTGTCGATTCATGTTTTCCTGGAGATGCTTCACTACGGAGTTTGGATTCTGGCTCTTCCGCTGCTCGCAAGCCCCTCAAGTTATCGTAATGGCGCCGAGCGCACTCGTTGCTCGAAAAACTGGAAAATTGGTGTTGCCAGTCATCCACGCGGCTTTCCCAAACTGATTTTTGGACTTCTTTTCGTGGCAACATTACTAGTGATCGGGTTGTGGGCTGGGTTTGCCTATGACTATGCGACTGCACGCGACATCTATTTCACAATAGCAATCGCTCACGTCCTTGCGGAAGCGCCATTCCTACTGCGAATGCTCTAATGCAACCTACCCTATGTCACCATCTCAACTGTGGCACTTTCTACCGATTGGCTATCTCTTCACTGTGGCGATTGAAACACCAATCCTCCTGGTAGGTTTGTCGCCGCAACATTCCGCCCGTCGACGATTGTTTGCCGGGATCTGGCTAACGGGATGCACATACCCGATTGTTATCCTGGTCCTATCACAGTTATTTACTGATAGAGGGATCTATTTACTTGTTGCGGAAACATTCGCGCCAATCGCTGAATGCCTCCTGTTTTGGATAGCCTTTGGTAATAGAGATTCAGGATGGAAAATGGTCGTTCGTGACTTCGCAGTCATTACTCTTGCTAATCTTGCATCGTTTACTGGCGGTGAGTTGCTAAATTATTGGAACTGGTTTGGCTTGCTGGGCTGATTGCCTAGTCAAGCGGAAGGTTTTAGGGGATTTTCTCTGTGCTATCTCTGCGTTCTCAGTCCCTCTGTGGGGAAATCTTGGGCCGTCTTTTAACCACAGAGTCACAGAGAACACTAAGGCCGCACAGAGAAGGACTACAAGTTATCTCGCTACTTATCTGGTTCATTTCTTAGCCGAGAAACGAAGAAGAATCCGCAGTTAGTTTCGCGAGCAGATCCGGATCTATATTTCCTCCCGATAGAATGACCCCTACTCTTCTTGTATTCGCCGGTAGCTTGCCCGCGAGCACGGCGGCGGCGGCAGTAACGCCTGATGTCTCTACCAGGAGTTTCATCCTAAAAAGAACGAGACGAAGCGTTTCTATTATCTCTTCTTCAGAGACCGTCAAAACGTCTTCTGCCAGCTTCTGAAGAATTGGAAACGTAATGACACCGGGAATTTGAACTCTAAGCCCATCCGCAATCGTCGGTGGAGGCGGGATGTGGACGCGCTCACCTTTCAAGAATGACTGACGAGTGTCGTCCCCGAGTTCGGGTTCAACTGGAAAACAGCGAATCGATGAATTCAGAGCTTTCGCAGCGCTAGCAATTCCTGCGAATAGACCACCACCACTACATGGCGCGAGCAAACAATCGAGGTCGGGAACCTCCTCGAGGAATTCAATTGCGGCCGTTGCCTGGCCCGCGATTACCAGATAGTCATCGTAAGGTGGAACCATAACGAGATGCTCTCGTTCAGCAAGGTCCAGGGCAAATTTTTCACGATCTTCAGTGTGACGATCGTAAAAAATGATTTCCGCTCCATAACCTCGCGTTGCAGCAACCTTCATCTTTGGAGCATCTTGCGGCATCGCAACTACTACTCGCGTCCCGGCCTCTTTTCCAGCGAGCGCCACCGCTTGAGCATGGTTGCCCGACGAAAAGGCTACAATTCCGCGTTGCCGCTCGTCCGGGGTAAGTGACTGGACCTTGTTAGTCGCCCCTCTAATCTTAAATGCGCCGGCACGCTGAAAGTTCTCACACTTGAAGAAGACTTCCTTGCCGCAGCGTTCGTTAAATGCCTTCGACGTGATGACTGGTGTTCGATGAATACGGGAATTGATCCGCTCGCGAGCTTCGTTGATGTAATCGAGTGTAAGCATTGTCGATAATTGATACCGCGACTAAACAAGAACAGGATGATGAGAAACAGTTGGAGCGAGTTCCATCGAGAAGACTTGCGTGAAGTGTTCAACCACTCGATCCGCAACAGTAGCTAACTCAACTGCGTCGCCTAGAATTTGTTCCATTGAGGTTACGGGTTCGCCTTCGCAACCGATTATCATGTCGAAGTACTTGAGATCTGTGTTTACGTTGAGCGCAAAGCCATGCGTTGTTATCCAACGTGCGATATGCACTCCGATTGCAGCGATCTTGCCGCGCTCTGTGTGTACGCCGGTCAGACCTTCTATTCTGAATCCATTGATCTCAAAATCGGCAAGGGTTCGGATCAAAACTTCTTCCAGATCTCGGACGAAGCGGTGGACGTCTTCACGATCAGGGCTGAGATTCACTATCGGATAGCCGACTAACTGACCTGGACCATGATAGGTCACTTTACCGCCACGATTAGTCTCAAATAGCGAGACACCAGAAGCAAGCAGCTCATTTTCATCAAGTAGAACACTTGAGCTATCACCACGTCTGCCAATCGTAAACGTGTGGGGATGCTCAAGCAGCAGCAGTGTATCCGACAATGAGCCGCTTTTAATGGCTAATTCCGTTTCGCGCTGAACTGTTAGAGCCGCTGCGTAATCGACACGTCCCAACCGTTGGACCGACAAGATTCTTTCATTCATAACTGACAATCATTCTAACAACACGCCATCGCAGAACTCCAACAAGCATGCAACCGAATTATGCTGCTCCGGGACGATTAATTCTGACGCGATCTTCGATCGAGGGTCTCGCCCGATACCACCGGCTTCAGCCGCGTTCAGTTTCTACCTAGCCCCGTTCGACCTCCATGTCGTTGCGACACCACCGGCTTCAGCCGCGTGTTCTTCAATTTCGACCCGCTGAATTCAGGAAGAAGAAAGGCTGAAATTCAAAGAACTACACGGCTCAAGCCGGTGGTGTGAATTAAGATTTGATGGCGGCGGCTAGGCGAAAATTCAAATAACCACACGGCTCAAGCCGGTGGTGTGAATGAGAGTATGCGTCAACCTTGAGGTGCAACGCCCAGACCTTCAGAGCTATCAATAAAATGGGGTTTCCCCTTGACGAGCGACCATTAAGAGCCTTAGGTTGAGAAATCAACCAGACGACCAGGAGGAGAAACTATTTTGAAACGATCAATACTCGTGGTGCTATCCGTTGTTCTAGCTGCTACGCCCGCACTCTCTCAAACCAGAAATCGCTCGACTGCCAAGCCCAAGTCATCGTCAACAGCTGCGGCTGCGCAGAAGTCCACTCAGGCTCGGACAGCTGGTGCCACTCGAGTCGCCGATCAGATTAAGTTTCTGGCACGATTCATTTATTTGTTGGGTGGAGTGTCAAGCGGAATTGCGGCCGTTGACGAAGCTGCCAAGAGAAACGAAGCCTCACCGGCCATACTGGAAAAGAATCAGCAAAGTAAGGCAACCGTCAAAACGAGTATTCAGGGTTTCCGTGAAAGTCTCGACAAGTTGGAAATCGATTTTCGTGCTCAACCAGAGCTGCAGCCCTATTACATTAAACTAGCAGGAGTTGCGAATGGCGCCGCGACGGCAGAAGAACAGGCTGCTGCAAATCAATTTGACGCTTCAGGTAGAACTTTATTGAATGTAATTGGCCGGCTTACGGACGTACTGGTGTTAATGAGGCAGTAGCTAGTCCTGCTTCTTTGGATAGAATCCCTGTCGCGCACGGACGTTCACATCTGTTCGAGCAGGAACGGTAACCTTGATTCTTCGAAATTGATTAGGCGGCGACTCGGAGTTTGCGTAGTATTGCAAAAGATACTGGCCGCGCAGTTCGGCGGCGATTCGACTAAAGACTGAGCCCAGATCAGCGTCACTGTCGGGTATAAAAGTATTACCACCGGTTGAATTTGCCAGGCGTTGCATCCCTTCCTGGCCACGGCGGGTAATGACGTTGAGGTACATCGTGTTACCTGCTGGATTAATCGAATAAAAGACCGCATCCGCCTGTTGAAGGTTCTTTTCGACTTCAGTCAGGGCTCGGCCATTCACCCGAGCCGCCACTGTTGGCGAAGCGGATTCCTGTTCTGCCATAGTTGTCCCAATTGTTTTCTTAATAATTTCGCTAAAGTTATCAGCCCCATCAGAAATCACAACTACAACGCGTCGATGACGTGAAGGCGTAGTTTTTAGATATTGAGAGGCTTTGACTACTGTATCGTAAAATGCAGTTGGGCCTTTATCGGCTGATGGGGCAAAACTAAGCAACTTGCTGGCTGCTTCCTCTGCTGTCGTACTGACCTGCTTCAAGACCGGTACTCTATCGATCATGAATAGCGATGCCCGATCGTCCTTCTTCAATACTTCTTTCAGAAACCGGGCCGCTGCTTCCTTTTCAAAACCAAATTGAGTATTGGTGCTGCCCGAAACGTCCAACAGCAAAGCAATCTCAAGAGGAATCTGTTCTGGATCACCAATCTCAGCAATTTCCTGCTGTTTACCTTCTTCTTCCAGACGGAAATCCGCCACCTTCAGACCTTGAATAGCCTGGCCCTGAGAATTCGTAACAGAAACAGGGACCATCACCAGATTGGAAGTTACTTTGACCACATCCAAAACTTCCTTCTCAGGTGGTTTTGGAGTGGGAGTTGGTTTTGCCTTCCAAAGCGGCGGAGGTGGAGGCAAGTCGCGTACGGTTTGCGCATTAGTCTCCGACGGCGACACAAAAATTGCCAGCGCTCCAACAAGGAGCGCTGGCATTAAAAGTTTTCCCCAAAACATGTGAAACAATTTAGCAGTCATCGAGTCGTGTATCACGCCGCCAGGTTGCTGACGTGTTCTCCCTATCCTACCGCTTTTCTAACGGTATGATCCATGACTCTTTGGTGCCTCATTGTGTCCGCGGCGTTGTATTCAAATCCCGCGGACCAAAATTCAATTAGTTTCCCGAACCTGATGTACCGGGATTCATTGTCGGCGTCGGAGCAGTCAGGCCCTTATTAACGAGCAGTTTGATCTCAACTCGTCGGTTCTGAGCGCGTCCGTCTTTGGTTGTATTGTCAGCTACTGGATTCGTCTCACCGTAACCATATGGAGTCACGATCCGGCGCAGCGGAATCTTATGATTCTCGACCAGGTAACGAATGACAGCATCAGCACGCTGCTGGCTCAAAACACGGTTACGATTGATGCTGCCGGTGGTATCTGCATAACCGGAAACTTCAAGTACATAACCCTTGGCGTTCATTGCTTTGGCGGCGATGTCATCTAGTTTGGTTTTTGAATCAGGTAAAAGAATCGAACTACCAGTTTTGAAATTCACTGCAGTAACGGTCTGCGGTTCATAGTCATCAAGAGCTGATATGCGTTCGTTAGTGGCATTTACACCAGAAATGGCTGCATCAGCTGTTGCCTGTGCTGCTTTCGCACCACCGCGGGCTGCGTTGGACACTGCCGCGAGTTCATCAATCTGTCCTGACATACGTTGAGCATTGGCTTCAACCTGGCTCAACTTGGACTCGGTGTTGGAAGCACGATCTTCGAGTGGCGCAGCGCGGGATTCAACCGCTCTGGCAACTCGTAAATCTGACTCATTGAAACGAATCTTTTCGGCGTCCAATTGGCCTGATCCGTTACCACGACCTTCGACTTCCAGGTTTAATCCGCGAAGGATGTTTGTTTGAGCGTAGTTGTTACCGCTGCGCAAAAAGCCGCCATTAGATTTGACGCTGGTCTTATCATCGAGCCGAACAACGGTATCCACGCCATTCAGGTCGCGAACCGTGAACGTGTCGGCGTCACGTCGTGTGACCACGCCTTTGATCTTCATCTTCTGGCCGCTGGTGACATTACGGGAACCGGTCGAGGGTGTCGTATCTTGCGCTAAAGCCAGGGAGGCTGAGGTGATCAAAAGGCAGGCAGCAAGTGCTACCGGGGAAAACAATCTTAGTTTAGTGAATACCATCGGTTTCTCTCCTTCAGTTACAAAAGTGACAGCAACGCGCCTTATCGGGCGGCGCGTTCCCACTATTTTTTCCACTCAGCGCGAGCAAAAGGCTCGCTCCGCTTGTCCGATTAACTAGGCGGTAGACATCTCTTAAATCCTTAATGATTCCAAGTCAATAGCCTTCCAGATTCGTCATCGAATCACCACTTTATCGCAATAACGGGGCCTTTGTTAACAAAAATGCGGTAACGATCTTCACATGATCGTTACCGCTTTGTGTAGGGTTTAGCGATGAAACGCAAGATTTGTTAGACCGAAAATTCTCCGGATTCCAGCTGGTCCTTAATATAGGCCAGGAACTTCTCGGCGTCGGCCCCGTCAATGACCCGATGGTCAAAGCTCAAGGCAAAATAGGCCATCCAACGAATTGCAAGGAAGTCGTCGCCGTCCGGAGAGGTCAAAACCTTGGCCCTTTTCTCAATTTTGCCCACTCCGAGAATAGCAAGTTGCGGTTGATTGATAATGGGCGTGCCGAATAGACCACCAAATACACCCGGGTTGGTAATCGTGAAGGTCCCTCCAGTTACTTCATCGGGTTTCAACTGCTTGGTCCTGGCGCGGTCCGCAAGATCGTTAGCGGTGCGAGCCAAACCCGAGATACTTAGATCGTCTGCGCGCTTGATGACAGGCACTATCAACCCCCAATCGAGAGCGACTGCCATCCCAAGATTGATGTCCTGTTTATAGATGATTTGGTCGCCACTAACCTGAGCGTTGAAGATCGGAAATTCTCTCAAGCCTTTATTCACGGCCTCGAAAATGAACGGCATGAACGTAAGTTTTGTGCCCGTTCGTTGAAAGAACGACTCTCGGTGCTCGTCGCGAAGCTTCGCGATTCGCGTCATATCTATCTCGTATACCGTCGTGACGTGGGCCGAGGTACGGCGCGACATCGTCATGTGCTCGGCGATCTTCTTACGCATGACGCTCATCTGCTCGACGCGATCACCAGGCATGGGACGAGCTGGTGGCGGTGCTGGAACGGGTTCTGCCGGAACTGAAGGCGCCGGCGCCGCTGGAGCTGTTACCGGTGCAGCAGCTTTCTGTTGGGCCACACCCGACGATCCGGATTCGATAAAGCTCAAGATGTCATTTTTAGTAACGCGACCGCTTAAACCAGTTCCTTCAAGTTGTGAGATATCAACACCGTGCTCTTGCGCAATTTTTCTGACTAGCGGGCTGGACTTGGTGCGACGCAATTCCTCTGCGGTCGACTCGGCCGACGGCGACGGTGCAACTGCAGGTGTCGCCGATTTTGCGCGCAAGTCTGTGGCTTCAGGTTCAGAAACCGCGGGCTGCGGAGTTGTTGCGACGGGCGCCACTTCACTTCTGGGTGCCGGAGTTGGTTCAGGCGGCGCTGCAGGTTTTGTTTCTGGAGCTGGAGTAGGAGCAGCTGATTTGGCCTCTTGAGCCGGAGCGGCTGGGGCAGACGGAGCAGTTCCATTCCCGTCCAGAACAGCCACGACAGTATTTACCTCTACAGTGTCACCTTCATTAAATCGAACTTCAGTAAGCGTGCCGGCAGCAGGCGAAGGAATTTCAGCGTCAACTTTGTCAGTAGAAATCTCAAAGAGTGGCTCATCACGTTCGACCCGCTCTCCGATCTTTTTCAACCACTTCGTAATTGTTCCTTCGGCGATGGATTCGCCCATCTGTGGCATCACCACTTCTGTACTCATGATCTAGTTCCTTCTGTTCCAATTAGCTTTAAGTCAAAGCTGCATATTCGTCGATCAATAGGCCGCGAGTTTACGGGCAGCTTCGACAACGTCTTTAATTTGAGGAAGATAGTAATCTTCGAGCGGGGGCGAATAAGGTACCGGCGTATCAATCGAAGCAACGCGAATGATAGGGGCGTCGAGCCACTCGAACGCTTCCTCGGCAATTATCGCGGCTAACTCACCACCTATACCACCTGTACGCGATGCTTCGTGAAGTACCATTGCCTTACTGGTCTTTCTGACACTCTTAAGAATTGCATCCTTATCGAGTGGTGCGAGCGTTCTCAAATCGATAATCTCGATATCGAGTCCTTCTTTTTCAAGTTCTTCAGCTGCGTCAATAGCGGTAAGGACCATGGCACCGAAGGTAATGATGGTAAGGTCGCGACCTTCTTTAACAGTGCGCGCTTTCCCGATTTCAACAATGTAATCGTCGGACGGTAACTCTTCGCGCAAACGTGGCAACCGGTAGAGCTTTTTATGTTCAAAGTATAGTACCGGGTCAGGGTCCCGAATCGCGGCTTTAATCAAACCCTTAGCGTCGTATGCTGTGGACGGTTCAACAATTTTGAGGCCGGCGGTATTGAGGAAAAATGCTTCCGCGTTGAGAGAATGAAATGGTCCAGACCTGACGCCTGAGCCGCATGGACCACGAAAGACTGCCGCGATTCCCGCCCCCCAGCGGTAACGGCACTTCGCCGCATAATTCGTGAGCAGGTCAAAGCCTGCCGAAATAAAATCGATAAACTGAAATTCAGCGACCGGTTTCATCCCCATCAGGGCAGCGCCACAGGCCGCACCCACAATCGCGCCTTCGGAAATGGGCGTGTCGACCACACGTTGCTTACCAAACTGGTCAATTAGACCGTCAGTAACTTTAAAGGCGCCACCGTATGCGCCGACATCTTCGCCAATGACAAAGACAGTTGGGTCGCGCTCCATTTCCTCCCAAATACCCTGGCGAATTGCTTCAACCAGCGTTGCCTGTCCACCACGTTCAGGACGAGCCGATTTATGTTCTTTTTTAAGAGCGGTCGACATTGGTTAGGACTCCAGAACTTTTGGCCTGTGGGCCGGTTTCACAATTTCGTTATCGAAAACCCTGAATGCGGCTTGCTCAGCATCGGGCATGGGCGAAGACTCGGCCCAGCTACAATCGTCGTCGATCTCTTTGTTAACTCCGGCCACTATCTCATCCAACTTTTCACGGGTTGCGATTGAATGGTCGAGCAAATATTTCTCAAACCGATCGACCGGATCGTTGTTCTTCTCCCACCACTCAACTTCCCCGTCGGCTACGTAGCGCTGGTCATCGTGCTCGGCGTGACCTTTGCGGCGATAGGTCTTCGCCTCAATTAACACCGCGCCGCCGCCTCGACGTGCCTCCTCGGCTGCCTGCTTCGTAACCTCATAACAGGCTACGACATCGTTACCGTCCACAATGTAAGCAGGAATACCATAGCCCGCTGCTTTTTCGGCAAGGTCGTTAACTGCGGTCTGGAGCTCGGTCGGCGTTGAATATGCGTAATGATTATGTTCTGCAACTACAATCAACGGAAGGCGCTGTACTGCGGCGAAGTTCAGCCCTTCGTGAAAGGCCCCCGTGCTCATTCCACCATCACCGATGTAAGCGACGGCGACTATATTCTTGTCTTGCATCCGGGCCGCTAGCAGTACGCCAGTCATCACGGGAATCATGTCGCCGAGGTGTGAGATTGGACCAATAAATCCTTTGTCCATGTCGCCGAAATGAATATTGAGATCTCTTCCCCCAGATGGTCCCCACGCCTTCGCCATGTATTGTGCAAAGATCTCGCGCGGCTTTATGCCTTTTACGAGGACCGCACCGAGGTCGCGGATCAACGGTGTGATGAAGTCTCCCGGCTGTAGAGCGTAAGCTGTACCAACCGCTGTCGCTTCCTGGCCCAAAGAACGGAACACACCACCGACCACTTTGGTCTGCCGGTAAAGGTTCACCAGTCGCTCTTCGACTAATCTCGTTAATTTTAGGTATCGGTACAACTCCAGGAGCTGTTCTTGAGTAAGAGTTGTTTCCGTAGAGCAACTTAAAGGCTGATCATCAGCCGGAATCGAGGGAGCCAGTCGAGTGTTGACGCGCATTTGAAAACGCTGCTCGGCTGGGCTCTGCTCGCGCGGCTTTTTATCCGTCTGTTTCTTTCGCTCGCGTTTGTTGGTGTCCTGTTCCATCACATTAAATATGTATCGCCATGTCGTGAACGCCCTCAGCCGCTTCCATTACTGCTTCCGAGACGGTTGGATGAGCGTGCATCGTGCGACCGAGTTCGTCGGCAGTTGATTCTAACTGCATTGCTACACAAGCTTCGGCAATCAATTCAGTCGCGTGAGGTCCAATGATATGTACACCGAGAATCTCGTCGTACTTCTTTTCGCTGACTATCTTTACAAAGCCTTCTTCTTCGCCGAGAATTCGCGCCTTGCCTGAGGCCGAAAACGGGAATCGGCCAACCTTGACGTCATACCCGAGTTCTTTAGCCTTAGCTTCCGTCAATCCTACCGAAGCGACTTCCGGATCACAGTACGTGCAATTGGGAACAAGTCGCAGATTGATTGGCCTGACATCTTTTTTGCCGGCGAGATGTTCCACTGCGACTATTCCTTCCTTTGACGCCAGGTGGGCCAGCAACGGCGTTGGTACAACGTCGCCTATCGCATAAACACCCTTCTCAGCAGTCTGCTGAAATTCATCTACCTGGATGAATCCCTTCTCAACCTTGATCTTAGTTCCTTCGAGTCCGAGTCCCTGCGTGTAAGGCATTCTGCCGACCGCAACCAGAAGCATTTCTGCCTCGAGACTGACGGGCTCTCCTTTGGAGGTCTTCCCGGTTACTTTAACGCCGGAGGCTGTCTTCTCGAGCGTCTCGAGCTTGGTATCAACCTGCGACTTGATTCCTCTTTTACGAAAGCTCTTCTCCAACTCTTTCGAAACTTCCTCATCTTCCAACGGAACCAGTCTGGGCAACAGCTCTACGACCGTCGTCTGCGCGCCAAAGCGGGAATAGACAGAAGCAAACTCGACTCCGACAGCTCCACATCCCATCACAATCAACGACTTCGGAACATCTTTTAACTCGAGGATGTGATCGCTATTCACCACATGGTTGCCATCAGTCTCAAAGCCTGGAATAGGTCGAACTACTGAGCCAGTCGCGATGATGATATTTGCAGTCTCGATAGTCTGCTTTTTCCCATCCGCGTCGGTAACTTCAACTTTGCCGGGCAGTGCAAGCTTTCCCGTTCCTTTGAACACCACGACTTTGTTCTTCTTCATCAGGTATTCAATGCCCTTGGAGTTCTTTAATACAACTTTATCCTTCCGTTTCTGGACATCTGCGAATGCCAGTTGGATTCCTGAAGCCTGGACCCCAAAATCCGCGGCATGCTGCATTTGCTCGAAGATGTGCGCGGACATCAACATCTGTTTGGTCGGGATACATCCGCGGAGCGTACAGGTTCCGCCTAACCGATTATCCTTTTCAACGATTGCAACCTTAAGTCCCAATTGTCCGGCGCGAATCGCAGCCACATAGCCGCCCGGACCACTACCGATAACTGTCACATCAAACTTTTCGTTAGCCAATTTAGTCCCTCTCGTAAATATGGTGATTAGCGACGATTAAAAGGTGGGCAACATAAAATCGACTCACACAATTCCTTCGCTCACTATCGCTGTTGGCGCCTTTCTGAAAGACCGGGCATTATAATGGTTTGGCAGCTTGCGACCAAATCGGACAATCTTGTTACGGGCCAGATAAAGGACCATCAAAACCATGGAACACACAGAGGGATTTCTGAAGTTAGTTAATTCGGCAAAATCCAATATTCGTGAGATTTCCGTGTCTGACACCAAAGAACACATGTCAGAGAACCCGAACGTCAAGCTGGTTGACGTTCGCGAGGATCACGAATGGGAAGCAGAGCACGCGAAAGGCGCTATCCACCTGGGCAAGGGAATTATTGAACGAGACATTGAAAGGACAATTCCAGACCAGACGACCGAAATCATCCTTTATTGTGGCGGTGGTTATCGCTCGGCTTTGGCTGCTGAGACACTGCAGAAGATGGGGTATACAAACGTGCTTTCGATGGCCGGTGGCTGGAAGGCCTGGCGAGAAAGTGGAGCTCCAACCGAAAAGTAGCACGGGTGATTCGAAGCAAAGAAAGGGCGCGTTGTTTTTAGCAACGCGCCCTTTTTAGATCGTTATCAACTTCCACCGACTAGAACTCAAATCTGACGGCCAACTGAACCTGGCGTTCACGGAAGAAGAAACCGTCCGCACCAGTCACCTGTCCGAAAGACGGGTTGAAGTTCAAGGTTGCAACGGGATTACCGGCGGTCGTCGCAATGTTGTAGATGGTGTTATTCACCGATGTCACTTGAGTGTGGTTGAAGATATTGAACCCTTCCGCCAACACTTCGATCTTCGTCCCCTCAGTTATAGCAAAGCGACGTGAGATTCGAAGATCGGTGTACTTAATCGACGGCTGCTTAAAGAAGTTGCGCGGTAACAAAGCGAACCGGAGTGAGCCGTTTGAACCATTAACGCCTCCTGCTTGACTACCTCCGAAGGCAGTGCTCGGATTTCCATTTAGATTTCCGGTATAGCGAGCGCCCGAAAATGCATTGAAAATTGGAGCAATGGTCCAATTGTCAAGTAGTAGATGGGCCGTGCGGTTGTCACTATCCTTGAAGAAGTCCGTGTTATAGACCAGGCTCACGACAAACTTGTGACGACGGTCAAAATTCGAGAGGCCGTTTTCATTAGCCTGATCGAAAGGATTGAAAGGCAGCGAGAAGTTAGCTGTGAACGTCTGCGAACCTTGTCCGTTATCGCTCGCCCTTGAAAGCGTGTAGTTAGTCTGGAATTGCAAGCCGTTCGTTAACCGTCGATTAGCCTGTAACACCAGCGCGTGATACTTGGTCGAGATGTTGCTACGAATCTCTTCAATCAATCCAAAACTGCTATTTGGTCGGGTACCCGAAAAGAACGGTATGGTCCACTGTTGTCCGCCCAAAGGACCGCCCACAATGTTGTAAGTTCTGAAGACAGTTGGCTGGCGAAGATTTGTATCAACAAAGTTCGGTAGATTCTTTCCGAAGCTGAACAGATACGAAACCGATACTGCAGTATTCCTTGCCACTTCGCGTTCGAACACGATGTCGCCCTGGTGGATGAGAGGGTTCTGAAAATCGTCAGCAAAGAAGAACGCTGAAGCTGAACCCAGCGGGGCGCTAGTCAAAACATTTGGGAATACCGGCGCCGCAGCGGTTGTGGCCACGACTGACGCAGTGTTTTGTGAGCCCGCTGCGCCCGTGTTGATAAGTGCGTTCAAAACGGTCGAGTTTACGAAAGGACCATAGTAGATTCCGTAACCGGCTCGTAAACTTGTTTTGCCATCGCCGGTCAAGTCATAGGCAAAACCAACTCTTGGACCAAAGTTGTTCCGGTCATCAGGCATATTGGAAGTTTGTGGCAGTTTCGGATTAGCCAGGAAAGGCTCCGGCATGCGGACATATTCATAACGCAAACCGAGGTTTGCGGTGAGTCTCGGCGTCACGCGCCAATCGTCCTGAACGAAGTAGGCAAAACTAGTAGTCGAAAAGTCGAATACCGTCGGCCCGAAGCCCTGCGAGTAATTGCTTGTGTAACACTTACCAGTAACTCGAGAACTGGAGGAGCAGGGGATATTCGCAGTGCGCAGCGATCCATTGGAACTGAAATTAAGATAATCGAGGATGAAGTCGTTGATGTTCGCGTAAGAGTAAGACCCCGCCTCGGTGAACAAGCTGTCTTGTAAATCGCGGACGCGATTTATGTCGCCGCCAAACTTAATTGTATGGTTGCCGGCCGACATTGTGACAGTGTCTGCAAATTGAATTCGCTTCTCATCGGGTTGCGCGCGCCGCTCGAGAAACGTTGGCTTACCAAACTCAATTCCGTTAGTTAGGAACACGTCGGGAGATCGCCCGTTTCCGGCGGTTGTCGGTTCACCCGGCAAAGGCGGTTGGCTGATCTGAAACTCGAAGTCCCTGGACCATTGGAAACGAGCTTCATTTAAGAGTGTCGGAGAGAGTGTCGAATTTAGACGTAAGTTGACAGTGTCGGCCTCAACAGAATCGTCGCCGTAACTCGCTCGGCCTCGGGTAACGGTGGCTGCTGTCTGGACGCCAGCGGGCGAATTCCAGCGCATCCGGTTATAGGAACCCGTCAGCGTATGTTTATTGTTGATGTTCCAATCAATCTTCGGGAAAAACAACGTTTGATCCCCGTTTCGCGGAACGATACCCGTCAGGCTATTGAGAAAAGTGCTTACCGAAGTAATTTGTGCATCGGTAATGGCCCGAGTCGGATTCTTTAAAGATGCCGCAAAGAGGTTAGGCGTGCAGCCGGGTGCCACCGCTGATGTACATACGTTGACCGTGCTCAGGTAGTTGGGCTGAGTAAACACCGAGACTGCCGGGAAATTGCGTTTCTGCTGGTCGTAGCTAAAGAAGAAGAACAATTTGTCTTTAACGATTGGTCCACCGATGGTGCCGCCAAACTGATAGCGAACATCCTTGGCTTTGAACGCAACAGGGGTCGCCACTCCGTTAATCAACTGCGTGATGGTGCTTCGCGGATTACGCGCACCCCACTTGTTATTGCGGTCATAGAGAAACGCTGAACCGTGAAACTCGTTCGTACCTGACTTAGTTACAGCGTTCGTTACGCCGCCGGCTGAGCGGCCATACTCAGATGAGTAGTTAGAAGTGTTTACCTGAAACTCGCGGATTGCTCCCTGGCTAATCGAATAGGCGCTACGTGTGCGACCGCGCTCTTCTGAGAAGAACGCCTGGTTGTTATCGCCACCGTCAACCGTATTGTTGTTCAGCAAGCCGGAAATTCCGCGGAAGCTGATTAGCCCGAACGTGCCATCGGGCGTGGTGCCGGGTGCGAGAATGACAAAGTTGGACCAACGTCGACCGTTTACCGGCAACTCATTAATCGAGGTCTGGTTGATGTTGCTCGAAAAATCCTGTTGCGTCGTATTGATAACAGGGGCTTCTGCAGTCACATCGACGGTACCGGTCACCTGTCCGACTGCCAACGCAATCTCAAGACTCGTTTCCCGACCGACTTCGACGACCACATTCTCCTGCGATGCTGTACTAAATCCCGTGGAGTTAACCGTTACGGCGTATCTTCCCGGTTGCAGGTTAGGAACCTTAAAACGTCCCGAGTCGTCGCTCGTGGCACTGTCTTCTTTGTTGGTTTCAACGTTTCTGACAGTCACTGCCGCACCAGGGACAACCTCCTTATTAGGATTGGAAACCACTCCACCGATCGCGCCGGTGGTGGTTGACTGCGCCATCGCAATAGCGCTAATACCGAATACCAACAAAAAGACAAACGAGAGCCTTACAATTTTCGACATACCGGGGAACTCCTTAGGTAATGAGTTAACGATTAAGCGCACAGCCTTGCGGCGGGCGCCAAATTACACCTACATGATTTCGGACTTGATGCTGCAAATTCAAGAAGGAAAGCGTTGAAGCTATGATGCAAGAATTCGACTTCTATCATGGACAGCTTGCTTTCGCAAGATTAAGTTATAGACTGCCGCTATTAAATCTTCGTGACTTAAATCCCCTTTAACAAAAAGCTGGTTGCATGGGGCGAGGTAAATAAGGTTTTCGCAAGACCCGTGCCGAATGAAGATTAGTGCCGCCGAGTTCGCTGGAACCGCTTTTTTTCAGGTTTGCTGCTTAGTACTAGCCTCGAACTTAATCGAACTTAAATTGGAACACTAGGAATTTGGATATCATTGGAAAATCAGGAGAATTTTCCTTCGCGTCAGAAACAAAATTGTTACACCCTCTCGACAATCATCGCTATTCCCTGGCCCCCTCCAATACACGCTGAGGCCAAACCATATCGACCGTTGCGCCGCTGTAGTTCAAGCAACAGGGTCAAAACTAAGCGCGTGCCGGTTGCTCCGAGCGGGTGCCCAAGTGCAATTGCTCCACCATTCACGTTCGTTCTTGAACGATCTAATCCCAGCTCTTTTTCCACAGCCAAATATTGCGCGGCGAACGCTTCATTAATTTCCACCAAATCTATCGCACTGAGGGTCAAGTTCGCTTTCTCCAGAGCCAAACGCGTAGCAGGTACCGGACCGATTCCCATTATCTCGGGTTCAACTCCTGCATATGCCCAACTAACTATTCGACCCATCGGTCTTAAGTCGTGTTGCTTAACGAAAGCTTCGTCCGCAATAACGAGAGCGGCAGCGCCATCGACTATTCCCGACGCATTGCCCGCCGTGACAAATCCATCTTGCGAAAACGCTGGTTTGAGTTTGGCTAGACCTTCGAGAGTAGTTTCTGGTCTTAAGTGATCATCCTGATCGACGACAACGATGCCTTTGCGACCCTTAACTTCAACTGGAGTTATTTCCTCGGCAAGGAAACCAGAATCTTTTGCCCTTTTCGCCTCTTGCTGCGAGCGCAACGCGTATTCATCCTGGGCCGTCCTTGAAATCTCAAATTTCCTCGCCAGGTTTTCTGCGGTACCAGCCATCGGAGTGTTGCAGTAAGTATCCATCAAGGCAACCATCAAACTGTCTTCCAACTTGCCCTGGCCCAGACCAAATCCCGAACGTGCTCCGCGAATCACGTGCGGAGCCTGCGACATCGATTCCATGCCTCCGACTAAACAAGTTCTGGCTTCACCAAGCTGGATCATTTGGGCGCCAGAGACAATTGATTGAATACCACTGCCGCAAAGTCTGTTGACAGTTAAGGCAGGACGTTCAAATGGAACACCGGCCTTCAATGCAACGTGGCGAGCACCATAGATCGCATCGCCAGATGTTTGCAGAGCGTTTCCAAATATAGCGTGATCGATATCCGCTGGATCGACTTTCGTAGCTGCCAGTGCACCCCTGGATGCAGCTGCCCCGAGATCAATCGCGGACACATCTTTCAAAGCACCGACATACTCGCCCATTGGTGTCCGCTTGCCACCTAAGATAAAAACTTCCTTCGCCATACAACTCATTTCTCCTATAGGTTGAACAACTACCGCTCAGCAAACAAAGAAGCCTAACAGACGGCTTCAGGCACGGTCAAAAGTGGAGTGAAACAGTTAAGTGTCCTAATCTCAATCCTCTGTGCAACCTTTGTGTCCTCTGTGCCTCAGTGGTTAGCAGGTACTCAGAAAACCGTCACCACATTACAGAGAGAAACGTTCGGATTAAAGCAACCTAAAACAAGTACTGGTTCTTGATGACAACTATTGAATGAATCGATGGGTCGCCAGATATCTGTGCAGCAGCTCTTCCAAAAATCCCTCATAGGTAAAGGACTCTACGTCATAGCTTGGTCGAATCTTGTAGAGGATGGGCATCGCGACTCGCCAGGCCATCCACTGTCGTGGAACTTCGCTGAGATCCCAACGACGACGTAAGAACATTTCGACCACCTGGATTTCCGGCTCCGTCAGCGTCGTGAGACTGGCAGTAAAATTTACTGGCTTGAACGATCTGCGTAGTGCGGGATCACTTACCGGTGAAGCGAAGACATTCGCAAATTCAGGGGCTTCAGTTTCGCGCTCACGAACGACCACAGTACCGGCAACTAGATCTCCGATTCTCTGATCCCGATTAGTCACAAAAACTGAAATTAAACCTACCGAGTAAAAAATCGTGGGCATCATGTCGAAACTGCGCAACAAGTTTCGAACCGTTGCTTCCCAGAACGTAATGGGACGTCCATCTTCCCGAATAACTCGGAGCTTCATCCAACGCTTGCCCGGCGTTTGTCCGCTCCAGGCCCATTCAAAAAACGCAAAATAGCCGGAAAAGATCAGAAACAAAACCAATATCATGACTGCGTAAACCCATTTTGGAGCGGTGGCCAATAAGCCTTCGAGCCGGGAATAGTCAGCAACTATCAGGAACGCGACGGCAACCAGCGCAATTGCAAAAACCTGAAGCGCATGATCGATAGCACAAGCCAGAAACCGATTCCCGATCGACGCTAACGCAAAATGCAGCGGGACGCGCTCAGGCGTTTCGATAATTAATGTCTCTTCAGTAACAAGAGTTGCGGACATTCGATTGTGTTTACGCGAGGACTAAATCTTGAAGCGTGAGCCGCTTACCCCCTTAAAGCTTGACATCTTCCAGCTTAACTTATTTGCTAGGACACTCGCTATCGACATTTAGTCGGACGGAAATACCTGGACCGCAAATCTAAATAAAGTTTCGCAGAGCAACTACGATGAACAATCCTAACCAGCAAACCACACTTTCTGCAGCCCACTTCGCTTTCATTGGTTGCGGAGTAATGGCAGAAGCGATTATTGCCGGACTATTGAGGAACAATCTCGTGAGTCCCGGTCAGATCGTCGGCAGCCACCCTCGCGAGCCTCGACGCACTCAATTATCAGAAAGATATGGAATCAAAATGGTCGAAGGAAATCGCGATGCCGTTTTGGCCATTCAACCCGCCGACGCTGAAAAAGGGTCAATCGTTCTTCTTGGCGTCAAACCACAACGACTCAATACCGTGTTAACCGAGCTAAAAGGATCTCTTCAGCCTGCCCAAGTCGCGGTATCGATCATCGCCGGCATAACTATCGAAAAAATCTCTGAAGAGTTGCTACATCAATCGGTAGTACGCGCGATGCCAAATACTCCTGCACAAGTAGGAGCCGGAGTAACAGCCTGGACCGCCACACCTTCAGTGTCCGAAATGCAAGCGGAGCAGGTCGATGCGATGTTCGCCGCCCTCGGCAAAGCAATCCGAGTAGAAAATGAGAGACAGATCGACATGGCCACCGCGCTGAGCGCGACTGGACCAACCTACATCTTCCTGGTGATGGAAGCCCTGATTGATGCCGGTGTGCATCTTGGCTTTTCACGTTATGTGGCCAAGGACCTCGTACAGGAAATGATGCTCGGTTCGGTACTGTTCGCACGCGAATCGCTGAAACATCCAGCCGAGCTGCGAAACATGGTCACGTCACCCGGTGGAACGTCAGCGGAAGCGATTTATCAGATGGAGAAAGGTAGTTTACGGACAGTCCTTTCCAAAGCAGTATGGGCTGCGTTCCAGCGAGCTGAAGCCCTTGGAGCCAGTTCGAAAAAACCAACAAGCTCCTAGCTACAAATCCGCGACTTGTGGTGTTTGCTTAACTCCAACAGATGAAGGGTTACTGAGGCTGACTAAAGAGTACGCGACGAGCTTCTACTCGATAATCGATGTTCACGATCTTATTGACAGCTTCTGCGTAGAGAACGTGTTCCTGTTCAAGTATGCGAGCTGACAACGACTCTTCGGAATCTCCGTCAAAGACTGGTACTGCTCGCTGGGCAACGATTGGCCCACCGTCAAGGGCGTTATCAACAAGATGAACCGTACAACCAGTCACCTTGACGCCATGTTCAAGGGCTTGCCTTTGCGGTTTCAATCCCGGAAACGACGGCAACAAACTTGGGTGAATATTCAGTATTCGTAATGAGAAAGTTTCTACAAAACGGGGCGACAACACTCGCATATATCCGGCCAGGCAGATCAAATCCACGTTCGATTTTTGCAGTGCTTCAATAACTTCCGCTTCATGTTCCTCTCGCTGGCGCGCGCGCCGTTCGATGACGACCGTATTCAATCCGCGTTCGCGAGCCAAATCAACACCGGCCGCGTCAGCTTTGTCACTAACTACAAGTACGATTTCGGCGTTAGCAATGACGCCATTTCGTACCGCGTCAGATAAGGCAAGCATGTTTGATCCTCGTCCGGATATGAGGATTGCTATGCAGGCCGGTTGCTGTCTCTTGTTGTTTTGATCCAACTTTATTACGTCCTAGATTAAAGTTACTTTTCGGTCACCTTCGACAACTTTCCCAATTTGATAGCACTTCTGATCGATATCTTGAAAGTGTTTCTCGATCCCGCCAGTGGATTCTGGAGCACACACAATGACCATTCCCACACCCATATTAAAGGTGCGATACATTTCCTCATCGGCAACATTACCGAGTTGTTGCAAGACCTCGAAAAGCGGCAACTTGGGCCACGAGTTTTTTTCGACAATTACAGCTGTACCTTCGGGAAGAATCCGGGGCACATTGTCGGTCAATCCTCCGCCTGTGATATGGGCCAATCCTTTAATCAACCCCTCATCCAGAAGTCCCTCGAGTGGTTTGAGATAACTCAAGTGCGGTTGCAGCAGAGCTTCGCCTACGGTCATTCCGACGCCTGATAACTCAGTCTCAGGTTGATACGACGCCACCTCAAAAAAGAGTTTACGTGCAAGCGAATAGCCATTCGTGTGCAGACCAACTGACGGCAATGCAAGTAACACATCTCCTGGAGTAATACTGCTGCCATCAATCACTTTCTTGCGATCAACCACACCGACGATAAATCCGGCAATGTCATATTCACCTGACTGGTAAAACCCTGGCATTTCCGCGGTCTCGCCACCGAGCAGCACGCAACCATTTTCGCGACAGCCGTTAGTAACTCCTTCAATGACGCTGGCAACTGTTTCAGGTGAAAGCTCGCCGGTGGCGATGTAGTCAAGAAAAAAGAGTGGTCGTGCGCCCTGGACCAGAATATCGTTGACACAATGATTCACCAGGTCTCGGCCTACGGTGTTATGAGTACCAGTCGCAAAGGCGATCTTTAATTTAGTACCTACGCCGTCAGCAGACGCCACCAGGACCGGTTGCGACATGCTGGGAAAGGCACCATCGAACATGCCGCCAAAACTACCAATCTCTGACAGCGTTCTTTGGTTAAATGTAGTTCGAGCGAGTTCCTTAATGCGGTCGGTCGTTCGAGTAGCTGCATCGATGTCAACGCCGGCGTCACTGTAAGAAATAGGTTTTGTCATTCAAGTTTGTCTATTGCTTCTTTGGTTTAGGCGGTGGGCCAAAATCGCCATAAGCGATGAAGCCCGACCGCGACGAGTCGTCTTTCTGAGCCAATCGTCCAGTCCACAAATCCTCTGTTGGTTCTTTGGCAGTCTTGACGGAAATATCTCCGGCGCCACCACGTGTTGTCAAAGTAATCTCGCCCTGCAAATCCGTCCGATATAGTTTTACGTTGGCCGCCTTGAGCCGGTCGAGCACGGATTGATGAGGGTGACCATAACGATTCCACGAACCGCATGAGACTATCGCGATCTCAGGCTTGACTCGTTTGAGAAAGTCATCAGAGGTCGCGTACTTCGAACCGTGATGAGCAATTTTCAATACCCGAGCCTGCAGATTTACGTCCTTGGTAAGCAATCGATGTTCGGTTTGCTCCTCGGCATCGCCTGGTAACAACATGGAGAACGAGCCATAGTCTAACCGAGCGATAATCGAGTTAGCATTCGGTTCGTTTCCGCCCGTCTTCATCTGTTCCCTGGTGAAATAAGGTTCGGTTGGACCAAGCAGTGTGAGCAGTGCCCCGCCACCGAGGTCGACCTTTTTACCCGGAAGTGCCTTTTCATACTGGGCCCCGCTACTCTTAATCGCCGCCTGGTAGTCGTCATAATACTTCGTGACGGATGCCGTTTTGGGATTCGGCTTTGCGGGAGCGACCTTCTTAGCCGTCGTCGAACCAGCGGGTTTCGCTACCACGGCTGACGGCGGAACGACCGGTCCCTCACCATTATCGATCACGTGCAAAACTTTAACCGCCTTAAAGACTTCCGCAGCGCCACCGATATGATCCGGATGAGGATGAGTAGCTATAAAATAATCGAGTTGTTGGATGTTGGATTTCTTAAGCGCATCGGCGACCGTCTTGCCCCTCGTTACGTCACCGGCGTCGATGAGTATCTTAATGCCGGAAGGCGAGGTGATTAGAATCGCATCCCCATTCACTGGTCCAACGTCGAGAATTCTAACTGTAAGCTCGGCACCTGATGGCGGCGGGGTTCTGGTTTTCCAGGTTGGATAGACAAACTTATAACCAAGGTAGCCACCTAGCGAAGCCAGCACCAGGAAAACCGCAATTGCACAACCACAGCCTCGGGTAGCTCGTCGCACCTGTAAACCCTCTAAGTATCAGTCGCCATTTGCTAGTTATGAATTGGATGTGAGCAAGAAATTTGAGCACAAAATTAGCAAGTGATAATTGTCAAATCACAATTGATCATTGGCTCATCCTTCAGCCGTTACGGATTCATGGTCCCGCTCCCACAACGTTTCGGCTTCCCGGGTGATGCGAGTGGGGTACTTACCATTCCAACAAGCAACGCATACAGAGTTGGTGTTTAGGCCGGTGGCGGTAATCATTCCCTCAAGCGAGAGATAGCCAAGTGAGTCGGCCTCAATAAACTTGCAAATCTCGTCAACTGACATTTGAGCGGCAATCAACTCAGACTTATCAGGCGTATCGACACCGTAGTAACAAGGACTGATTGTCGGCGGGCAACTGATGCGAACGTGAACCTCTTTCGCCCCGGCCTCACGAACCATTCTCACGATCTTTTTCGAAGTGGTGCCACGAACAATTGAATCATCAATCAACACTACCCGCTTTCCGTTAATCAGATCGCGAACGGGATTGAGTTTGATGCGGACACCAAAAGACCGAATGGATTGACGCGGTTCTATGAAGGTCCTACCTACATAATGATTTCTTACCAGGCCAAAGCGAAAACTTAGCCCGCTTTCAGCTGCATAGCCTACTGACGCAGCAACTCCGGAATCAGGTACCGGCACTACTATATCCGCATCGGCTGGTTGTTCGACGGCAAGCTGACGGCCCATCTTATGTCTCGATTGATTGATCGAGCGGCCGTAGATCAGAGAGTCAGGACGTGCAAAGTAGACGTGCTCAAACAAGCACATCGAGTGTTTTTCTTTCGGTAACGGGTGCGACGAACGCAAGCCGTTTTGATCAATAACAATCATCTCGCCGGGCTCGACGTCGCGAACATACTGCGCATCTATTAAATCGAACGCGCACGTTTCGGAGGCAACAACCCAGGCATCGCCCAATCTACCCAAGGCAAGTGGCCTAAAACCTCGGCTATCACGGATGGCAATCAACTCCTTTGGTGTTAGAAAGAGCATCGAAAATGCGCCTTCCGTCTCGCGCAACACCTGTGGAACAGCCTCTCGGACCGGTAACTGAGAACGTGCAACGCCGTGGAGAACGATTTCAGTGTCAGAAGTAGACGAAAAAATCGCACCTTCACGTTCAAGGCGACGTCGATCTTCGCGGGCAAATGGGAGATTACCGTTGTGACAAACTGCTATTTGACCGTGCTGGCAGTTAACTAAGAAAGGCTGAGCCTCAAGGATGGATACTTCACCCGCAGTCGAATAACGTACGTGCCCGATGGCGCTGGCGCCGCGCAGGCGGTCGAGATGACTTTGATTGAAAGCGTCGGAGACATGCCCCATCGCTCTTTCAAGTCGTAATTCGGAACCATCGGACGCCACAATACCGCAAGACTCCTGGCCCCGATGCTGCAAGGCGTAAAGTCCGAGGTAAGTGAGTCGAGTTGCTTCCGAATTTCCGTAAATTCCAAAAACACCACACTCTTCGCGAAGCTTTGTTATCTCGATTTCAGCCAATTGAGTTGTTCCTGATTTGAAAAAGCGTTGGGGATTACGGGATGAGCTTACTTCGCATTCAAAAACGTTTCAACTTCAAAAGCATGGATTTCTTCAGGACTGCAAGAAACATACAACTAAATCAAATTCGTTCGCTCTATACACAAATGCGAGTTGCTTCGGTATGATTAATTTCGGTTGGCCTATTCAAGACTCGATGAGGACTTTTGATGTCGCTTAAACTCGTTCTTAGCCCCTTCGTCTTCATAGTTTTATCGACGTTGTGTATCGGCGTGAATTCGGATGCGCGTGGTGCAAATACAACCGGCCCGCCGCGAACCGCTTCCAGAATGTACGGTCAGTATTGTATTTCTTGTCATGGATCAGACGGCCGCTCACAGACGAAAAAGGGTAAGTACAATCACGCCCGAGATCTTTCGGACGCTAAATGGCAAGATGATGTAAGCGATGAACGAATCTTCAATTCGATCATGAATGGCCGAAATATTCGAGGAAATATGCCAGCATTTAAGGATAAATTAAATGAGCAGGAGGTTGAGTCGCTTGTAGAATATGTGCGGCGATTCAAGAAATAGACTCGAAAGGTATTTGTAGTGAACGTTAAGAATCTCATTCGAAGCGTAGCGATTAACCTGCTGCGATTGGGACTTTTAGTCTTTATATTTGGTGGCGGATGGCTAATCTACCGCACGCTGCCGCAGACCGAGAGTGTGACCCCAGACCAGGGGTCTACGAACGTACAAATAATTCTTCATCAACCGGCCGAAAGCAGCTTCCCAACATTACAAGCATCCATCGAGCTCTATCCCGTTGACGTCGTGGCGGTCCAACATGAATTTTTCGCGGAACCGAGAGCCGGCAAACGTTTCGATGACTTTTTTAAGGAGCGAATGAAAGGTCGTTCGAAAGTCGATACCGAATTGGACAAGCAGGGACGTGGTTCCGTGCTGCTGACTCCGGGTAGCTGGTGGCTCCGGGCGAAGCTATCTGGCGATGAAGAGATTGAATGGCGCTTGCCGTTAAAGATTAGCGGCACTAAACAAGTAATTGAATTGACACCGCAAAACGCTTACACCCGCAGTAAGACATTTTGAAATGTTAGCTCTGCGCGTCCAGCACAAACGTCTCGCAGTTCAAGAGATCCCAAAGCTCAAACCCCAAGGTGAAGCGCTGGTCCGCGTGCTTCTCTCCGGCATCTGTAATACCGACCTGGAGATTGCGCGCGGGTATGCCGGTTTCAATGGAACCATTGGTCATGAGTTTGTAGGTATCGTCGAAAAGTGCAGCGAGCAAAGTCTGATTGGAAAGCGTGTTGTTGGCGAGATAAATGCCGGTTGTGGCAAGTGTGCCTTGTGCCTTGGCGGAGATTCACGTCATTGCGCTAATCGGACAGTGCTGGGCATCGTTGGCCGCGATGGAGCACACGCCGAATTTCTTCGTCTGCCGTCAAGAAATCTGGTTGATTTGCCGCAAAGCATCAGTGACGAGCAAGGTGTCTTCGTTGAGCCGCTTGCAGCCGCTTGCGGAATACTTGAACGCTTATCGCTCAAGTCCGGCGAACGCGTGGCCGTGATCGGCGACGGCAAGCTTGGACTATTGTGTGCCCAGGTAATCGCGTTGCAAAAAACCTCGACCACACTCATCGGAAAACATAAGAACAAGATGAGGGTGGTGGCCCAACGCGGAATCGAGACCTTAAGCCCGGCTCAAGCTACAAAGCGAAAGCGCCAGTTTGATATCGTCGTCGAGGCTTCCGGCTCCCCAACTGGATTTGCGCTGGCGCTGGATCTTCTACGTCCTCGAGGAACGCTTGTTTTAAAGTCAACCTTTCATGACATCACCAAGATCGATGCGGCGAGAATTGTAGTTGATGAAATAACCATTCTTGGCTCGCGCTGTGGACGGTTCAAACCCGCGATTGATTTGCTTAAGAGAGGGTCGGTTGACGTCGCACATTTGGTAAGCGAAGAGTACGCTCTTGCCGACGGGATGATGGCGATGTCGCGTGCCGGTAGACGCGGAGTCATGAAAGTTCTGTTGAGGCCCTGACCTACTCGAGTCCTGAAAATGTAGTGTGGCGATTCTTTTAAGTCCCCCACCTACAAAGCGAACAACCACACAACCGAAATACCTCACACGGCAGTGTGGGGATTCTTTTAAAGTCCCACCTACGCAGCGAGCAACCACACAACCAAATACCTCACACGGCAGTGTGGGGTTCTTTAAAGTCCAACCTATGCACCGAGCATCGAGCACCTATTGGTAGGCTGGACCTTAACTATCCCCACACTCCCGTGTGGGGTATTTCGGTTGCGTGCTTGTAGGTTAGACCTTAACTATCCCTACAACTCCCGGGTGTGGGTATTCCGTATCGCATCTCTTTGTAAGTTACCTGAACCATGCCGCGGTGATTTCGCGCTTCTCAATGGCTTAAACAAGCAGATTTGCTCAGAGATTCTGGCGGTATCTCACACATATCCAAAGCTTTTTGCCCGTTGACTACCCTTTAGCTATACTCTAGCCCTTTCCTTGTGCTCTGATTGCTGCCAGTCGCGGTGAGCGTGTCCCCGAGAGCACATCGGTTGCGGTTACTTCGAAGGTGGTGAGCTATGTTTGACCTCTCAAAATCCAACACGACAGATCAGGAACGAACAATTCTGCGAAAGCTGAGAATCTGGATTGCAGCACTCGGTGTCGCCTGCTTGCTGGCAGGCATCGGCATTGGCGCAATGCTTTCTGGTCGACCGACTGTGGCGCAGGACGGGATGCAAATTGCACGCGCTCCCGAGGCGTTATCAGCCTCTTTCGCCGAAATTGCTCGTCGTGTTGAACCAGCAGTCGTCAACATCGAAACGGTCCAAAAGTCCATCGACGTACCGGACAAAACCGGTGACGAAGACAGCGAAGACCAGACGGCTAACCCGTTGCTTGATATGTTTCGCCGCCAGCAACGACGACCAACCAGAGGAGTTGGTAGCGGTTTCATCGTAAGTGCCAAAGGTTACATCCTGACAAACAATCACGTGGTCGAAGACGCGAGCCGCATCATTGTGGGATTGCAGTCCGGGGAAAAGTATCGCGGCACCGTGGTTGGAGTTGATTCGGCCACCGATGTGGCCGTCATCAAGATCGACGCTCCGCACGACCTGCCTACTGTCACACTTGGCGATTCAAATGCGGCCCAGGTTGGCGATTGGGTTCTTGCGATGGGTTCCCCGTTTGGATTGGACCAAACTGTTACTGCCGGCATCATCTCGAAAAAGGAACGCGAGAGCCCGTTCTTTAATGTCTTTCAAAGATTCCTCCAGACCGATGCCGCCATCAATCGCGGAAACAGCGGTGGACCACTGGTCAATATGCGTGGCGAAGTTATCGGGATGAACTCGCAGATTGCGACCTCGACCGGTGACTACAACGGTATCGGCTTTGCGCTTCCGGCAAATGAAACTAACTTTGTCTATAAGCAGATCGTCAGTCAGGGAAAAGTCAAACGTGGCTACCTTGGGATTTCGCTTGAATCGGTCCATGACGAGTTCGCCAAAGTTTATGGACTGTCGGAAACCAAAGGCGCGATCGTCACTTCCGTCACTCCGACTGAGAGTGGTCAGGCGACGCCGGCAGCCAAAGCTGGAATTCAAGCCAGCGACATTATTGTTGAGTTTGAAGGTGCTCCGGTGACCAGCGCTCCTGACTTAATTCAACGAGTTGCCAGTACTCCGGTTGGACAACAGACGACACTTGTCCTCCTGCGTGACATCAACGGCAAGCTCGAGAAGAAGACCGTTAGTGTTGTACTGAGCGAAAGGCCAAATACTGAAGAAAATGCGAAGGATTGGGTTGAACCCACCAAAACACCAACGAAGAGTCCGGATCCCAAGGGTAACGCGCTACATCTCGGAATCACTCTCGCTGAGTTGACCCCGCAGTTGATCTCAGAAAGAAAGTTGACGGGAGTTCAGGGACTGTTGGTGAAAGATATCGATCCAGATGGCCTCGTCGCCGAGATCCGCTTGCCTCCGAACAACGCACCGGCACTGGTCATGGGCGACGTCATCAACCGTATCAATCGTGTTCCAGTGAATTCGCTGGCCGATTTCCAGCGCGTCCTGAACACT
>Ga0163162_10000502_pt1 | contig 36447 bp, 32 predicted proteins | sample S55metaG_FD_115310 | JGI IMG/M metagenome (GOLD analysis project Ga0163162, IMG submission 115310) | Switchgrass rhizosphere microbial communities from Kellogg Biological Station, Michigan, USA - S5-5 metaG | ecosystem: Host-associated > Plants > Roots > Rhizosphere > Soil | place: USA... | reverse complement strand
GGGAATCTTAACGCTGCTTGCAAGCCTGGCTATGGCATTACGATTCCCAATCAAGTTGGGAATGACGAACCACTTAGTAATTAAGCGTATAAGTCAAGTTATACGTACGGCCACGGCCTGCATAATAAAACGTTTCCGGTTTAGCCAAAGCCTGGTACAAAAATACCGAACGTTGACTCCAAATGGTCTGATAATTTTTGTTCAACAGATTTTGTACACCAAATGATAAACTTCCGGTAAATAACTTTACTGATCCCAATAAATCAACAGTGGTAAAGCCTTTTAACTCATTTTGCACCACAACATTTCCAACTGTAGCATAACCTTTCGAATCAAATGAATGGAAAGCCTGGGCTTTTATTCCAAAAACTTTTCCGTTATAACCCAGGTAACCTGCAATTTTTGACGGACTTGCAACAGTTACATCCTGTAATGACCATGTACCATCGGTATTTTGTTTTTGTGTTTTGATGTACAAACCGTTCATGCCAGCTTCAAAACCATTTTTCAGGTTTAATGATAGCGAACCTTCAACACCTAAATTTCTCACATTTTCATCGAAAACTTCAATATTGAATGTGCTGTTGGTTTTTACATTTTTATCAGATAAGGCATAAAAGCCAGCTACCTGCGCATTAAATACTCCTGTGCGGTAACGGTAACCTGCTTCGTATTGTGCTGTTTTGATACCGGTTAAAGGAGAACTTCCCACATTAATTGAGTTGCCTAAATTATAGTTGGTACCAACTAAAGTATAAGTACCCTGCCCGTAATATTTAGCTGGATCTGCCAGGTTAAATCCCTGCGAATAATTAACCCATGCTTGTTGAGCTGCGTTGATTTTAAATACCAAACCACCATTTAATAAGTTTACATCATAATGGTTTTCACCACCGGTAATAGCCGTAGCGGTTCTGCCTACACCATAAGCCAAAGGTACAGAAGCGGTAGTACCTACAAAATCGCCAACTTTAACAAACATACGTTGCTGACGCACACCTCCCGACAGACTTAAAAAGTCGGTTACTTTAACCTGTGCCTGTAAAAAACCAGATAAACCATTTACCCTAAAGTTTGGGTAACGTGCAATAGTAGCCACTGTAGTATTATTTAAACCACCAGATGCAAAGGCTTTTGCCCTATCAAACAAAGCTTGCTGCGCGTTAAAATTCTCGTGATCTGCATCAATACCGTATGTAAGATTCAGTCTATTCCAATCTTTATTCAATACCAGTTTTAAAGCACTGTAATTGGTGTTTTGAATGGATGAACCACTGTAAAGTCGCTGTGGTATAGCCGCTTGCCCCGGGAATGGGTGAAAACTAAACTGCTCATTCCTGGCAGCTGCCTGTACATACAAAGTTTGTCCGCCTAAGATATCGCTTGCCTGATAATTGACATTAATGTTGGCTCTGCTTGTTTTTGGGTCAACATCTGATGAATAACCATTTCTCATTTCTAAGAGTGCCGGATTTGATAATAATCCCCCATAATTTGCACCCAGGAAAAGGTCTTTATCGCCACGGTAACCCGAATTGTAATATTGAGCATTCACCGATAACTTTTGATAATCCGTTAATTTAAATTCGGTACTTCCGAAAAAATCGAACGATTGGTTATACTGTAAATCGGTTTGAGTGATATCAGTAAAAATCTGCTTTCCATCTGCGCCATAGGCTGCATTGTTTTTTTGAAAAGCCATTCCAATACGCCCGTTCCAATCTTTGCTACCGCCAGAAATAGCCTGTGCTACGCGTACATCATGATCGCTTTTTTCCTTCAAACCACTGCGTACACCAACCTGTGTAGTAAAACTGGGTTGACTATCCTGCCCTTTTTTAGTGATGATATTGATGATACCACCTGTTGCGCCACCGCCATAAACCGCGCTTGCACCAGATAAAACTTCAATTCTTTCAATATTAAATGGATCAATAGATTCGAACTGACGGCTTACACCACGCGTGCTATTCAACGAAACACCATCAATCATCACCAATGCATCTCTGCCACGTTGGTTCTGTCCGTAATTGGTACGCCCCTCCGGGCCGGCATCCAAACTCGGAATCAATTGCGCCAAAGATTGTTTAAGTGGGATTCCGGCTCTGGCCTGTTCCTGGATTTTTGCACCATCAACTACCCAAACCGTACCCGGTATCTCACTTATTTTGGTCGGTTTACGCGATGAAACCACCACAACCTCCTGCATATTAGCGGTAGGGCTTAGATAAAGCGTGAGGTTAACAGTCTGATCTTTAGCCAAACTCACTTTCTGTAGTATGGTGGTATAGCCTACGTAACTAACCTGTAATTGAAAGGAACCTTCGGTTAACTTTAGGTCAAAGCTACCATCAGCAGCCGTGGTTGCCGAAGCATTTTTACCCTCAACTTTAATATTTGCTCCCGCAAGTGGAGCCGTTTCGCCCATTACCTTTCCAGTAACCGTTTGCGCTTTACCGGTAAAAATAAATCCACCGACGAGGATTGCAATTAAGTATAGATTTTTCATTCTTATTTATTTGGTGTGTACGGTATTATTTTTTGCGCAAAGCAATAATTTATTTAGATTAAATCCAAATAAAATTTTTAATTTTTTATATTTTCTTCTACTAAAACGGTTAAGCGTTGCATAATTAGCCAGTTAGCAAAAATTTAATAAAAATAATATTCAAATTATTTTTAATCAATCTAAATAAAAATATACCTTAGCAGTCAGAATTAAAATTGAAACCGCTACTCTGTTTTAGCCGATCCAACCAGATATTATTTCAAAAATAGGGCTTGTTATGCCCTATAATTTTATTGCCTTTTAAACTTGACTTTTTGAAAAATTGAAAACCTAATGTTCACATCAGACCTAGAAAAACATGAATTCATTGATTTCCTTACGGAAAGTCCGACCAAGGAAATCTTTCATCACGAAAATGAAGCAGAATACCTGCATGCTGTAGGAAAAGTTACCCAAGCGGTAAAAAAATTCCTCAACAACAACCAACAACCTTTTAGTGGAATATCGCCGGCAAAATTAAGACCGCTGTTTGATTCGATTGAATTTGAAAAAACGCACGACAACTACGATGCTTTGCTTAAAGAGGTTGAACAACTTTATACCAGTCATGCGGTTGCCTTTCACCATCCTGCTTATATCGCCCATTTAAACTGTCCAATCGTAATTCCGGCAGTAGCTGCAGAAGTGATGATTTCGGCCATTAACTCCTCAATCGATACCTGGGATCAAAGTGCCGGCGGTACTTTAATTGAGCAAAAGCTAATCGAATGGACCTGCGATCAGGTTGGTTACAGCAAAAAAGCTGATGGTATTTTCACCAGTGGTGGTACGCAGAGCAATTTAATGGGGCTTTTACTGGCCCGCGATCATTATTCCATTACTGCATTAAACCACAATATTAAAGTGGAAGGATTACCTCGTGAAGCCTCCCGTTTCCGGATATTTGTTTCTGAAAAAGCGCATTTCAGCATCCAGAAAAATGCCTCGCTCCTGGGGCTGGGTGAAAACGCTGTGATCAAGATCAAAACCGACCGGGGTTTCAGAATGAATACCGTTTTACTGGAAGATGCCATTAAGCGGGAAATTGCTCAGGGCAATATTCCCATTGCCATTGTAGGTACAGCGGGCACTACCGACTTCGGAAATATTGATCCGCTTAAAGAACTTGCTGGTATAAGTAAAAAATACAATACCTGGTTCCATATCGATGCCGCTTATGGCTGTGGATTATTGCTGACAGACAAGTACAGAAGCTTGCTCAATGGGATCGAATGCGCCCATTCGGTTACCGTTGATTATCATAAATCGTTCTTCCAGCCGGTAAGCAGCAGCGGTTTCCTGGTACAGGATAAAAACTTTTTCAACCTGATTACGCACCATGCTGATTACTTAAATCCAAAAGACCATGATGAAGATGGTTTGCCAAACCAAGTGAACAAATCGATACAAACCACCCGAAGATTTGATGCCTTAAAACTTTGGTTTACACTCCGAATGATGGGTAGGAAAAAACTCGGTGGCTATTTCGATACAATTATCGAAACCGCGGCAAAAATCGCTGATTTGTTACATTCAGATCACGATTTTGAGTTAATGAACGAATCAGACATCAGTGCATTGGTTTTCCGTTATCGTCCCAAAAACCTGCGCTTAGACGTTTGCGCCATGAACCAATACATCAAAAAAACCATGTTCAATCAAGGAAAGGCTTTGGTGGCCGGTACCAAGATTAACCAACAGTTCTACCTCAAATTTACCCTACTTAACCCGCTAACTACCATAAGCGATATTGAAAACATTATTAAAATCATTAAAAAACATGGAAACGAATACGTTAGACTCAACCAAGTTTCAGCAGATTTCAGAAGAAACTAACTTTAACGCCCTACTAAACAGTTACTGCAGAGAATTTACCAACTGTAGCCGTTATATAGGCATCCCTAAATATGACGAACCACTAGCCAATTACCTGGTTACAACAAATGATCGTTTGCATGTCAGATTTGACTTTACGGCAATTGGTTTCGAAGTATATGCACCTTTAAAATTTTATGCTGATAGTGGCCGCCACGTATTTAATTTCCCTATAATTGAAAGGAATGTTGAAACGGATGCCATTAATCCGATCACCATTTACAGGTTTATGGAACTTGCCATTCAATTCAGCTCCCAGGAATTTACTGCTGTTGATGCGGATCTGGTAAAACAACGTTTGACCAATAGCGTAGAAAACCTCGAAGCATTTTTATCGTTTTTTAAGCAGAATGGCAAACCTGTAAATTTCGCTAAAATGAGCTTTATTGAAGCAGAGCAATCTTTGTTTTTAGGCCACAATGCGCACCCCTTTCCTAAAGGAAGAGCTGGTTTTAACAATAATGAAGAACTTTTTAAATATTCGCCGGAAACACAGGGGCATTTCCAGCTGGCCTATTTCCTGATTTCAGCAGAAAACATTGTAGAGAAAAATGCTGAGGGTTTCGACATGACCGATCTTTTCAGAATCGAATTGCTAGACAGCAATAACGCAGAAATTGTAAGTTTGCTCGATCAACATCCGGATTATAAAGTGGTACCCATGCATCCTTGGGAAGCCGAATATTTGCTTACTCTCCCTAAGGTAATAGCGATGCAGGAAGAAAAGCTCCTTTTCTATCTCGGGCATTCTGGAGAACGCTATACACCAACATCATCAGTGAGAACAGTTTACAACGCAGCAAGTGATTGGATGCTTAAATTTTCATTGCACGTAAAAATAACCAACTCAGAAAGGGTTAACCTGGTCCGGGAACTTCACCGTGGTTATGATGTAAGTAAACTGTTAAAAACTGCATATGGCAAAGCCGCCAGAGCAGAATTCCCGGAAATTGAATTTATTACCGATCCTGCCTTTATTACCGTAAATTATAAAGGTGAAACCATTGATGGCTTTAACATCAGCATCAGGCATAATCCTTTTAAAGGGGAAGGAACGGAAAAAAATGTAACATTATTAGCGGCACTTTGCCAGGATTCCTTATTAGGCCAAAAGCCAAGAATTGTAAATCTGATCGAAGAAGCTGCAATCAGCAAAAACAAAACGGTTGCACAGACCGCTATAAGCTGGTTTAAGCAGTATCTACATCTTTGTGTGGCACCAATTGTTGGCCTTTACAATAATTTTGGGATGGCTTTTGAATTCCATCAGCAAAATGTGATGGTTGAACTGGATAAAAATTTCTACCCTGCCAAGCTTTATTTCAGAGATAATCAGGGATTTTTCTTTAGTGATGCCAAAGCTGAAGCATTGGAAAAGGCATCTCCAGGCATTGCTTTAGAAAGCGGCTCAATTGTTCCAAATGCATACATCCTGCCAAAACTCACCTATTATCTGCTCATCAACAATATTTTGGGTGTGGTAAATGCCATTGCCAGCAATGGTTTGGCCGATGAAAAAACCCTGATTGAGCTGGTATACCTCGAATTTAAACAATTCGAAAATAGTGATACCACCGGTTTGATAGATTATATCATTAATCGCCGAAGCTGGGAAGTAAAGGGTAACCTGCTGACCAATCTGTGTAATATTGATGAGGCAAGTGCTCCTATCGATAATCCAGCTATTTACCGTGAGTTTCCAAATCCCTTATCTAAATATTTCTTCTCCGAAAACCTGATCAAACCCAAAACTAACGAGGTATTATACAGCAGGTTTTTCCCTAAAGAAAACATAACAATCAACATCCGTCCGTTTAATATAGACCGCGACCTGGAAATGGTTCACGATTGGTTTAACCAGGAACATGCGAAACCGATCTGGAAAATGGATGGCCCGATCAGAGGTTTGGAGTTATTCTATAGAACTTTATTGCCCAACGATTCATCACACAGTTTTATTGGCGAAATAAATGGTGAACCAACATTTACCATAGAGCCCTATTGGCCTATGCGCGATGGCGTAGGTGCCTGCTACGAAGCTTTAACGACTGATTATGGCGCACATTTATTGATTGCCCCAACAGATAAGGACAAAAAATTCAGTTTTGAAACCGGCCAGGCCTTAATGGATTTCATTTTTGAACAGCCCGAAGTAGGTAAATGCATCGGTGAAGCCGCAGTGGAAAGTCGTGCCATGCACATTTTTGTAACGAGACTAGGCTTTAAATTGGAAAAAGTGATCCAGATGCCGTATAAAATGGCCAACCTAACTTTCTGTTACCGCGATTGGTACTGGGATAAATTTCCTGAAGCCAAAGCTTATGCCATGTTGAAAACAGCACAATTTGAAACGGAGGAAATATAATGCAGGAACAGAAAATATACGATATAGTAGGGATCGGAATCGGTCCTTTCAATTTAGGCTTGGCAGCTTTATGTGCGCCTATCAACAGTTTATCTACTTTATTTTTAGACCAGGCGAGCGAGTTTAACTGGCACCCCGGCATGATGTTGAGTGATGCTACTTTACAGGTTCCTTTTATGGCTGATCTGGTTACCATGGCAGATCCAACCAGCCCGTACAGCTTTTTAAATTATCTTAAACAAACCGATCGCCTGTATAAATTCTACATTAGGGAAGATTTTTTTGTGCTCCGCAAAGAGTATAACGCCTACTGTAAATGGGCAATCAACCACCTGCAAAACTGCCATTTCGGGCAGAAAGTAAGTCATATCAATTACGTTGATGGTATTTATCAGCTAGAAAAAATTGATCAGACGACGGGAGCCACAGAAATCATTCTAACTAAAAAAATTGTACTTGGAACAGGTACCGGACCAAAAGTACCCGGTTTTATTCGTCCGATCGAACACAAAAACGCGATACATTCTTCAGCATATTTAAATTTCAAGCCTACGTTGCTGAATCAAAAAACGGTAGCGATTATCGGATCAGGACAAAGTGCCGCAGAAATTTTCTACGATCTTTTGCCAGAAACTGAAAATGGATTACAACTGAAATGGTTTACACGACCAGACCGCTTTTTCCCCATGGAATATTCGAAACTGACACTGGAACTTACCTCGCCGGAATATGTAGACCATTTTTATCATTTGAATGATGACAAACGCAAACAACTCTTAGGCAAACAAAATTCTTTATTCAAGGGTATAAATTTCGAACTGATTAACCAGATTTTCGATAAACTTTACGAATTGAGTGTTGATGGCGAAAAAGTTAATGCACAACTAATGCCCAACTGCCAGTTGAACAACTTAACAGTAGGTACCGACGGCAAATACCAGCTCGGTTTTTATCATACCGAAAGCGAAAAAGACTTTGCTGTTGACACCGATTTTGTGGTGTTGGCAACTGGTTACAAATATAATGAACCAGGCTTTTTATCCGATATCAATGATCGGATAAGGCGTAATCCAGATGGACTTTTCCAGGTGCACAGAAACTATGCTATTGATGTAAACGGAAACGAAATTTTTGTTCAAAATGCCGAATTGCATACCCATGGATTCGTAACGCCAGATCTGGGCATGGGGGCTTATCGCAATGCATCCATTATTAATGCCATTTTGGGTTTCGAAATTTATAAAGTAGAAAAAAGAATTGCTTTCCAGCAGTTTAGTGTAAATGACGAGCTGCAGGAAGCTGAGTTTGCTGAAGCAGATTTACAATTGGCTGGTCGGGATTTGTAATCCCGACCATAGAGAACCGGATTTAAAATCCGGAATACGAAAAGTCCAGATTACAAATCTGGACTAACAACTTAAAAAATTAACAACATGAATTACAACAGTTTCAATCATATAAAACCTTTAAAAAAAGAAGTTTGGGATAAGGTAAACCTCAACTATATTGCAAAATCTATCGTGGAGCTGATGCACGAGAAATTAGCTGAGCCAAAGCTGATCAATACTGATGAACAGGGAAATTCTGATTTCCATCTTGCTACAGATGCTGATGATATTTATTACACCTTCTCTGGTCAACTGCGTGCGCTAGATTATCTTCATATTGATAAACAGAGCATTAAAAAGTTTGTGAACGGCAAAAGCATAGCAGTAAACAATGCCCCTGCTTTTTACACCGAATTACAGCTAACCTTTGGGATTAAACCCTTTACCCTGGCACATTTTATTGAAGAAACGCTTAACACTTTATACGCCGATGCTTATATCCACGAAAAAGGCCGGTTAACTGCTGATGAACTGGCTGATGCTGATTACCAGACCATTGAACACCAGATGGATGGCCATCCCTGGGCCACAATCAACAAAGGGCGGATCGGTTTTAACCACAGTGATCAAGGCAAATATGCGCCAGAAGCTGCGCAAAAAACACAATTGGCCTGGTTAGCGGTGCACAAATCAAGGGCAGCCTTTAAAAGTATCGAAAGTATTTCTCCATTTTCTTTTTATAATGAAGAACTAAATTTAAAGCAGGTTCACGATTTTAATCAGGTATTGATTCAGCATGAATTAAACCCAGAAGATTATTTTTTTATCCCTGTGCATGAATGGCAATGGAACAATAAAATCGTATTGCAGCTAGCGCATGATATTGCCCATCAATTAATTGTACCGGTTGGTGTAGGACACGATGAATATATGTGTCAAAATAGTATCCGCACTTTCTTTAATGTCAGTAAGCCTAAAAAGCATTATGTAAAAACGGCCATTTCGATCTTAAATACTTCCATTTTCAGAGGATTATCGCCTAAAAAACTGGCTATTGCGCCAAAAGTAACCCAATGGGCAAAAGATATGCTGCAAGGCGATGAGTATTTAAAACAAACCCGGGTGGTACTTTTAGGGGAGGTAGCAACGGTAGCCTATACTCATCCGCAATACAGTGAAATACCAGGTTCACCATATCAATATCAGGAATTTTTAGGTGCAATCTGGCGGGAAAGTGCTGAAAATTATCTTTTAGAAGGTGAAAACATTATGACCATGGCAAGCCTGCTTTATATAGATGACAATGGCAAAAGCATGGTTGAGGCCTTGATCGAAAAGTCGGGTTTAACTGCCGAAGCCTGGTTAAATGCCTATTTATTGGCCTATCTAAAACCAGTGTTAAGGATTTTTTACAAACATGCTTTTTTCTTTAGTCCACATGGCGAAAACACCATTTTAGTCATGAAAAATGGCATACCAGAACGCATTATCATTAAAGATTTTGTAGAGGAAATTGTATTAACAGAAGAATCAAAAGCAAAATTACCAAATGATCTGGTAGATGTTTTAAGGGAAATTAACGACGAACTGGCGCCTTTATTTATCCTATCGGGGATATTTGATGCCGTTTTCAGATACCTCAGCAATATTTTTCACAGTTATGCTGGCCTGGATGAAAAACAATTCTGGAGACAGGTGGCAGATGTAATTTTAGCATTCCAACAGGAAAATCCGGAGCTTGGATCTAAATTTCAAAAATTCGATCTGTTCGTACCCGAATTCATCAGGGTGTGCATTAACCGTGTCAGGCTATTAACCCATGGTTATAGCGAAAGTACCGACGTACCGGTACCGGAGTTGATCGGGACATTAGTTAACCCGGCGGCAGAAGCACTGAAAGAAGATGTTTTAGCGTAAGGTGCATTCAGATGATTTTATAAAATCAAATAAATTTTCTCACTGGCAGATGGTAACATCTGTCACCACTAAAAATTTCGTCATTGCGAGAAGGCTTTTTCAGCCGACGAAGCAATCTTACAACTATCGCTACTAGCGACCGCATTAAGATTGCTTCGTCGTTCCTCCTCGCAATGACGGTCTAACTTTTTTAAACTACAAAAATAGTTTATTCTAATAAAATCATTATCTTGCCTTAAATTATGCTATGCCATGAAAATATTATTATTCCTCTTTTTATCGACGCTATTATTTGAAACGCCCACCATTGAGAAAGACCGTGACCGATGGAAACCTTATTATACCGATACAGCTCCTGCAAAAACAGCCGATCAGTGGTTTCTACCCTTTGATGTGGCCAACCGGAAAAAAGTTAGTAACATTAAAATCATCAGCATTTTTGGCGATCACCGGGATAGTTATGTTAAAGGTCATATCCACACCGCTATTGATATTAATCCTGCTCATCCAAAAGCAAAACTGGTTAACGTTTATGCTATGGCCAACGGAATAGTTTGCTCTGTACATTTAGGCGAAAATCAACGTACTGTGGTGGTTAAGCATAAACTGCCTAACGGCCAAACGATGTTCACTTCTTATAAACACCTGAAAGAGGTTTATGTAAGCAATGGTCAACAGGTGGATCAGAATACCAACCTAGCCAGGTTATTTACACCGCAGGAAAGCAAAAAATATGGAGGCGATTACCATCATCTTCATTTGGAAATCAGGAAAAAATTTGATGATTATGGCTGTGCAAGCTGGTTAACCTTTAATAATAAGCAACTCAATGAACGGTTTTATAATCCTCAAAATTTCATTAAGGAACATGTTAAATAAGTAAAGGAGCTATTTTAAATTCACTTTAAATCAAATTGATTTTATAGCATAAATAATGATAGTCTATTTCAGCGAAAAATAAATTTCTAGTTCAAGATACCATCCAGCACCACTTCAGATGCGGCTTCACAGAAATCGATACCGGAATAGTCAGGATTATAACCACCAATGTAAGGAACTGCCATAATATAAATTCTGTTATTTGCCTGTCCGGCTTCATCAACCACCTGGAAATGATCGTTTATGGTAATACCAGGAACTGTTAAAAGGTAATCATCGCCCTTTTTGGTTACTAAATCATTGTGTTTCATTTCTTCCTCTCCTATTTTAGCAGACTGAAATTTTAATTTCGCCGGACTAATAGTCTTATTGGTGATTAAGCTTTTAAAAGGAAAATCTTCAAAAGAAAGATGTGGTTGGCCAATGCAATCAACAAAGGTATCGAAATGCACAGTTACCTTTTTATCTTCTACTTTGTAATGGTAATCTGCCCCACCTGTTTTTAAAGGTTTTACTTCAGCATCATCGCCAACACCTACAATACTTAAAATACCAGCATCATGCAAAGCCAACAGTTCCCTGCACGAACTTTGGGGTACAAATGCAATTACAATTGAAATGAGGGGCATTAACACTTTTTGCAGGCGTTCCATATCCTCTGCAGAAAGGTATTTTGCAGGGTAGTTCATCGCGAAGCTTAAAATGGCGAGTGCTTCTTTCCAGTAGATAGATTTCCTTTTGTCAATCGACTTTTCTGCTTCATCATATTCTTTCTTGAAAAGATCGAATGGTTCCATTTTTTCGCGATAATCCATCATGGCACCTACAAACTCCTCAAGATTCATATTTTTGATCTTTTGATAAAAAACAGGATCTTTTTCAATGAACATCTCTTTAAAATTCTTTTCAAATACAAAATCCAAAGGCAAAAAGCCTCCATTTATTTTGATGCTTTCCTGGATTTCGGCTTTACTCAGTGTTTCTTGCTTGCCCAGATGAGAATCTTCCAGATGAAACCTAACTGCCGGCAACAGCCCACTGCGCGAGTGCATCACGATTTTAAAACCTTTGTTGGCTAACTGATAAGAATAGGTACCATCTTCGTTATGTGTAAACTTTCCGTTTTGTCGGGCCAGGGTTCTTAAGGCATCAATAGCAGTTAATGAAGAACCCATAATACCAACGGGGTGGTTTACCTGTAATGCAATTTTTTTGGGTGGATATGGCGAATCGAAATAATTAGGAATTTTACCTTCATATTTTTTTGGCCAATTATGGCCAGTACAGATAATAACCTGGTCGAAACAGGCTTTATTTTGTCCTTTGACACTTACCGCTACCTGATTGTCTGCAGGCAAATCAATAATATCATCCACTACACAATTTAAGTGTACATGGGTTTTAATGCCTTTATTTTCCGCAACTTCTTTTAATAGATTAAATTGCGCTGAAAGATATTCGCCAAAAAACAATCGTGGCAATACCTTATACTCGTTAAATTTATCAGCATTTATATCAAACTTTTTTAAAATTTCCTGTGGTGCAATTTTTACCCAATCTTCAATGGAGTTGAATATTATCGGAATTTCATTATCAGATACGTTTGTGATGTGTTCTACATTTGCCCCTTCAGCACTATAAGGCATACCAGCTCCTAAGTAATCTTTGCGTTCGAATATTTCTATTTCGAAGCTGGGAAGTTTAGATTCAACTAATCTTTTATACATGAACAGACCACTCGGGCCGCCACCAATGATGGCAATTTTCTTTTTTGCTGTTTTCGAATCCATTTGTAATTCATACAATCTTTTAAAAAGGAAATTGTTTTGGATTGATGGAAAATTAAAATGAGATGTTGATTAAATAATATATTCGTTCCAGTTCGTAATCCCAATGCGGTATTTATTTCAATAACGGCACAGATCCATCGCCGCCGATTGGCTTTTTCTATTTGGCGTCAATATTTGATCAAATTTTATCTGGAGCGCAGGGCTTTTGCTAAATGCAGGCGATTGTTCCTGTCTTTCGCTTTTACGCTTCGCTCCCTCGTGCCTCGTTGCTGCAGGGCAACGCTTCAGCCAGGGCTAAGTGGCTTTAGCAGTATTTCATATTAGTGGTGGCAGGGTGCATAAACCTTTGTTCCTAAACCCGACAATAGCGGCAGCCTCCGATTTTTCTATCGGAGCTATAGCGAATGGCGGGACTGCATACCCCCTAAGAACCACATTCGCTCATTTTCCAGATAAGCTGTTTATTTAATCGATGATAAACTAACCGATAAGATATAATATTGGACGCTTTGAATAGAGGAAGAGTCGAAGGATCAGTTAAGATCAGCTTATAAAGATACTGTTAGATAGCGAAATCTTAACTTTTCCATTGTTTGTGGTGCTCTGCCTTTCTTGGTGTCCACTTTGGTAAAAAACGAAGAAAATCCTAAAATCTAAGAACCTATTTGGCTTAATGCTGTTAAAAGAAATGAGTTTTTATTAAGGATTGAATTTTGAATGATAAAAAGCCGGAAGGTATCAATGAACTAATATACTAATGAACGATTTAAAATTATATATGATTTTACTGGGCTCTAAAGCCCCAAAACGAAATGTTGAGCAGCACGATTATTTCTTCGGCATCGCCAATTCGCTTAAAGATCTTGTACCCGAGATTAAAGCATTTTGGCCGGGAACGGGTACAAGTTTGCATATTGACGGCTGGCGGGAAGTAAATAAGGTTGATGGTTATGAAATCAATATCGGGTTGCGTGACGAGCATACCATTCCATCACTACATAAACTGTTCTTTATTAACCTTGGCGGCTATTTAACTAATCAATTATATGAACAGCACCATATTGTGCTATCTGTACATGATGAAAGGGCCAAAGCTATTCAGGATGCAAAGAAGACGGTATTCTTTAAAACCAATTCGATAAAAGGCGCCAATTCGCATATCGACGAAAAATATGGCATCGATGTAGACGACATTTACAAGATCGAAGATATTTTAAGCGATGAATCAAAACAAAAATACCACATTGAAATAAAACCATCCCCAGGCCATTTACCTGAAGATGAGATCCATTTAGGTTATTTTAAGCTGGATAAGCTTTAATGTAGGTTGCATCAACTTTCTTAAATTCTTCAATAAATTTTTCAATCACATCCTAACATAATCTACTAGTCCGGTCGTCGTCTCAACTTTAGCGCAGCGAAATGGAGAGATTTTTGAACCGGATTATTGAAATCTAGTCTAAAATATTTCTCCGCTAAATAGCATCCCTTGCTGTCATTCTGAACGCAGTGAAGAATCTTTTAGAAGATAGTAATTACAGTAAAAAGATTTTTCGTTGCATTCAGGATGACTATTTAGAAGAGGATATACCCAGTGCAAAAATACCAATGTGTTATTTCGCTTCCTTTCTATTGTCTATTGCAGTACTAAATGTCTTATTGAACTCACCCTTTACCCATTGCACCTTACCGAAGTCTCTTATCTCTGGCGCAATGATGTAATTTCCGGTCTCGCTATCAAGGATCACAACCGTGTTGGTGGCATTTACTTCGGTACGGTACCTTCCGCCTACTTGATCCTGACTATTTTTAAAACTGATGGCGGTGAACATTAAGCCAGCGCCCAAAAATCCCAACAGAAGGGATTTGGAATCCAATGTGATTTTCATATTCTTAAGATTTATTTGTGTGTGTGAAAACAAATTAAGAATTTTTATTCACGCATTTTAATTCCATCAGAAATATTGCATCTTTTTTTACTAAATTTTAAACATAAAGTAGGTTAAAGCTGCTGCAACTAAAATAATGATCAACAGTTTTATCAAAAAATTTTTGAATGGATTTTGGTTATTTCCTGCATTTTCAGCAATGATATTTTTAATATCGGTATCCCTGCTTTGCTGCGTCATATTGCCGCTAACCTTAAACTGCATCAGCTTTTCAACATAGTCTTTACTTTCTGCCAGCCCCAAACCCGTAGCATCCTTATAATGTTTAATGGCATTTAACTTATTGCCTCGATTTAAAATAACCAATAGCGCTGCATCCAAATCTGCCATTTTGGTTATAGGTTGCTGTACTCCTTCTAAGCCATCGACATAATCTTTGGCTTCCTTTAAACCGCATCCGCTAAGGTCTTTAATTACTTTAACTGCTGCTATTTTCTGGTTTTTTGAGAGAAACAACAACGCTTTTTGCTTTGCTTCGGGACTAACATTAATCATAACTGTAAGTTAGCAAATATGAACCAAATCTTATAGGATGTAGGTGAGGTTTCAATTATAAGTCTATTTAAAATCCCTAGCTTTCATTCTGAACGCAGTAATGAATCTTTTATAAATAAAGTACTGTCAAAAGATCATTCGACTCCGCTACCATTGACGGACTCCCAAAAAAAATCGTCATTGCGAGGAGGAACGACGAAGCAATCTTTCATGCTAGCGATTCTTGCCATAAACATTGCCTGCCTGCAGCAGGCAGGCTCCGTCGGCTGAAAAAACCTTCTCAGCAATGACGATCCCTCAGGAAGGTTTATTTCCATTAAATGTTACTGTCACTCATATTGATTTTTATACAATAAATTATCCCTCAGGATGCCAATTCAGAAATTATATTGCTTTTTAAATTTCTTTCGCCGTTTAAGCCAAAGTAATGCCCCCGTAATAGAAAGGAATCCTGGCAATAAACCAAGCAAGACATAGAATAATTTAAGTACAACGCCGCCAAAAGCACCAATATGCAACTGGTACATCCAGACATCGAAACGTGCAGCAAAAGGCTGTTTTTCGATGATGTTGGTCTTCATTAACTTCCTTGTATTTTGATCGAAAGTAAATCCGCTTGCCTTGCCTCTATAAAGCAGACTTCCGCTACTCGGCATATGCCCCCGAACCAGTACCGGAATTCCAGGTGTAGTGGGTATGTTCACCGCGATAGGTTCAAAGCCTTTTACCAGCTTCCGCGAGGCAGCAACAAGCGAGTCGATATTTACTTTTACCAAAATATTCTCAGTTGGTGGGTTTATTTTCCATGTTTCAGGACTAAAATGCTCCCTGTTCAACCAAAAACCAGAAAAAAACAATAATGCGGTGAACAGCATTGCCCATACTCCAATAATGCGGTGCAAGGAGGAAATAGCCGTCCTCGAATTTTTAAAATTGAGACCTGCTTTAAAGCGAAGTGCGTCCCAGAAATGTTTCCGGTAAATGATTATGCCAGTAATTAATGAAAGCAGCATAACTAAACCGATTATGGCTGAAAAAAGCTTGCCGGGCATACCTAACTGCAGACTGTAATGCAACGAATACAGCCAACGAAAAAACGAAGGCTGAAGATCTGCATAACTACCTTCTTTCAATATCTTGCCTGAATAGGGATTAACGCAGATATAGTAAAGATAGTTTTCAGTTATCTGCTGCTGGTTCCGGAATAACATAAACTCATAGCTATCGAAAGCGTTAACCGGAAAATCATGCAGCACAATTTTCTTAAGGTTAGGATGAGAACGAACCAAATCCCTGTAAATAGCATCAGCACCCAGAACCTTACCCTGTGGTGTAAGATGATGAAGTTCAGGATTGAAATACCGGTCTAATTCACCGCGGAACATCAGCATCGAACCGGTTATCCCGTAAAAGAGAAAGAACAGCCCGGCCATCAGACCGAGCCATCCATGCAGATTGAATGCCCATTTTGTAAAGCTGTTCTTTCTTTTCATCTCATTAAAAATTATAACCAACCGTTAACCTGAATTCTCTTGGTGCAAATGGCACATAGGCATTTAATCCAATCGGATTTGAAGATACCGGGGTAACCCAGGCACTGCCGTAGTTGTTGCGGTTGAGTATATTGTTTACAATGCCGTTCACAGTAATATGCTTATTGGTCCAACCAATGCCCCCATCTAACCTGAAGATTGGTGCAATAGCCAAATTATTTTCTACAGAATAGCGGCCAGAACGACCAGATTGAAGCTGATAACCTCCAGAAACAGTAAATGATCCTGGTAATTCTAACGGAAGTCTGTAATTTAACCAGGTATTCTGGATGTGTTTGGTGAGGTAAGGAGAAGGAAGTCCAACCATTGCTGCATTAGCATCTTTTGAAATAACCGCATCAGTATAAGCATAATTGATCACCGCATTTAATCCTTTCACGATTTCTCCTTTCAGGTCGAACTCAATTCCTTTAGCTTTAGTCTGCCCAATCTGCGATTGCAATAAAGTTGAAGGATCGGTTACAATGATATTATCCCGCGTTAACCTGTAAAAAGATAAAGTTGTATTCCACTTGCCATTGGCCCAGTCTTTTTTAAGCCCGAATTCAAAATTTTCTCCTTTTAAAGGTTTAAAAACTGTACCGGTTTTACTTAAACCACTTTGAGGGGTATACGTATTATCATAAACGGCATAAGCGACAAAATTGCTCTGAATTGAATAACTCATCCCAGCCCTAGGCGTAACCACCCAATCTTTTACATCGCTTACGGTTGGAACTGCAATAGCACTTTTTGATCCGGTTAACCTTGCCGCCAAAGTAATCCTCAATTTATCATTCAGCAAATTCAGTTCATCCTGAACATATCCGGCATAATATTCAACCGACTGTTTATTGGTGGCAATATCGTTTAATGCACCCTCTCTTTTGTTGGGATCGAAATTGATCCCATAAACCGGATTATTGATATCCAGGTAATATAAAGTTGGATTAGCAGCTTTATCGTTATAACCCGAATAAGCTAACAGATTTTTACGGTTGGCATCTATGCCGCCCAAAAGTTTATGTATAATATTTCCTGTTTTAACTTCACCGTTTACGAAGGCCTGAAAAGCATATACATCGGTGTTGAAGCGCTCATAAGTTACCCGCCTTGGTAATAAATTTGGAGCAGCCTTATTATAGCTGGATACAAAAAAGTAGTTCCCATCCAAATGGCTGCCAGCAAAAACAGCTTTTGCCGTTAAATGCCAGTTTTTGGCTATTTGGTTTTCATAAGTAAGGAAAGCATTGTTTTCTGATCCCCTAACCGGCTCTTTATTGGGGTCGGAGATACTAAAATCTCTCGGCAGCGAAGCAAATCCATCGGGCGTAAATACAGTAAGCAGGTATTGTAGAAACTTCTGTTTTTGGTAAATGTATTCGGCAGTAATAGACGAATGACTGTTGATGTTGTATTTCAATACCGGATCAATGACAAACTTATCGTTAAAGGCAAATTTTTGGAAAGATTTGGCTTTTTGTCCGACAACATTTAAACGGTATTGCCATTTTTTATTTTTATCCAGGTTTCCATCAAAATCGCCACTTAACCTAAAAAGATCGAAACTCCCTGCAGTAAAACTGACGTTATTATTTGTTGTTCCGGTTGGATTTTTGGTTACGATATTAAAAGAACCAGCCGGGTCGCCAATGGCATTCATAAAACCGGCAGGGCCTTTAATAAATTCCATACGATCAATAATGCCGGCATCTTCTGGCATGGGGCCATAATAGATCATCGAAAGATCTACACCGTTACGGAGCGTATTTATCCCAGCGCCACGCATAAAAATGAATGGTCCATAAAAATCTGCCGTATTATTACGGATTGCACCACTCACGTTGCGCGTTACACTTTCGTTGATATTAATGGCCTGTTGATCCAAAAGAATACTTTTATCAATCTCCTGAATGTTCTGTGGCAATTGCAGCAAAGGCGTAGTCTGCTTTAATGTTGCAGATGATTTACCAATATTATATCTGCGGTAATATCTCGAATTAACCTCAACGGTATGCAGGTGTTTAACACTATCCGTTTTTGCGGTATCTGTATTTTTTATATTGCCGTTCTGCGCCAGTACACCAAAAGGCATGGCCAGAAAAGCAAATAGAATAAATCTGTTTGTCATATTATTGGAGACAGTAGTCCCTGAAAAATTCTGTTAATGCAGCGTTTTCCTGTTTTCTATATGAAGGCTATCCAGATAACGGTCTGAAAGGCTAATTACCGTCTTAAACTGTTTATCCAGATCATTTATCTTTTTCAATTCCGATTTGAAATAGTGCAAAGCCTCTTCGTTACTTTTCCCCGAAACATCAGGTTCAAAACGGTTCATCCAATTTTCCATCTGCTGGTTGGCTTCGTCTACTTTTCTGATTGTTTCAGCTAGTTTAACAGTATCCTCACCAGAAGATTTAAATGAGCGATAAATGGAATCGAGTACCGATTTCTGACTATTCGCCAGGTCGGCATCACTCATCACTTTATCATGTATGGCAACCACTTCCAATCTAATGTCTTTATAATCCTGCTCCTGTTTGCAGGAAAGCCATAAACACACCATTACCATGGCTGGCAGATAAGAAAAGATAAATTTCATAAGAATTATCAAACGCTGGTTTATATTATTATTGTTCTGATATTAAGATTAAAAGATAATTAAGCTTCTAAAAAGATCAGAATTCAGGAGTATAAGTAAGTTATATACTCCAAATATTAATATCCCTCATTCGATTAGTAATCCATTTTTAGCATGCACTTGTAAATCTTCATACTTTGCGCAGGAAAATTAAAGGTATATTACTAATTAAACAAGGTTAACAGCTTTGCTTTGGTGGCTGAAATATGGAGGAATGACCGCTAATCGGATTTTCTACCTTAGCTGGAGAATAATGGCGTTCTGAAAGTATAGGTGTAAAATGGAATGCAACCGGAGCACAAGGCATGGCTAACTGAAATGCGGCACGCTGACTTTCGCGTTCCTGTTTCTTTTCTTTCTCCTCTGCCTGTTTCAGCTTTTTCATCAGGTAACACTTCCCATTACAATGCATCCAAGGTCTGTTTTTATTAACACAGAATTTCTCGGTCAATTGCTTCTGGTTTACCTCAAATCCTACATAAATAAAATATGCAGACATATTTGATCCAAACAGGGAAGCTAACAGCACAATAACGACAAGCCTTTTATACATTGCGCGCCAAAGATAAGCACTATAACTTCTAAAAGTTTATATCCCAAGTAAAATATATAGAATTGTATTATCGCTTTGACATTTCAAAATCTATTCTTTGCAATAATAGCGTAAACTATTCCAAGTACAAGGGTAAGTAAATTGTACGATACCGGAACAAGGATGCTTCTTAAAACCAATACTATTTTACTGTAATTAAAAGCAGAAAAAAACTGATAATAAAACCAGACACTATAGACAATGCCTAAAATACTCATCACACCGAAATACAAAAATAGGAGTACCTGGGTATTATGGTAAAAAATAGTCAGGGCTGAAACAAACAGTCCGAGAATCAGTTCAACAATAACACGGTATGAGTTTAATACCAGGTGTTCTGAAAAATTAAGCTTCGCTTTTCGAAACCACATAAAACTGAAGCATGAATAAATAGGAATAGCGATGATGAGTATCAGTTTTGGGTAATGGGAGATAAATTTTTCGAGATCGTTCATCATTATTTTGCTCCCCTTTGGCATCAGATCGGACATACTGCCATGTGCGTATGGCGCTATGAGACCTGATACCGTCAGAATGAGCAGGATGAGCGTAATAAAACTAAAAAATGGAACCCTTTTGCCCTGAATATACTCGCGTACGCTATGGCCCGGTCTTGTAAAAAGCGACTTTAAGGTAAATAATATACCTTTATCAACATGCCATACACCATGAACAAAATCGTGGACTATAAAATGTTTGACAGAATAACGATGTGTAGAAGATTTTTGTCCGCAGTTAGCGCAGTAATTATTTGTAACGGGAGCTGTACAATTTAGACAATCTGTTGACATGGCTAACTATGGTTTGGCTTTTCTGTTTTTAAGTTCAGCATTAATCTGAGACAAGCTGATGAAAGCTGGCAAAAGTGTTAGCGAACTGCAAATCGGAACCACAATTAGTACTTTTGGCATTTTAGATGTAAAGGCCAGGTAAAATATGATTACACTCGCGATGAGTAAAACCACGCCAAGTCCGATTAGTGCTCCTAGCAGGCCTTTTTTCTTTTTATCCAACTCTTGTATAGATATTTCCGTAAGGGAAGCTTCCTTTCTCATATTGTTTGCTTAGATTAATATAGTTTGGTTCTTGTGGAGGGCTCCGCCATTATTTTACATGTCTGCCCGACTACACAAATATACAATATATCACCAAATAGTGATAAAATTATTTAAAATGTTTCCGTAATTTTCAGCACGGTTATTTTTTACGGATATGGAACAGGAAACAGGGGTTAAATCGTTAAGGAACAAAGAAAAAAGCAAACAGAAATTTTTAGATGCGGTAGAAAAGATACTTCATACAAAAGGTTTCTCAGGCCTAAAGGTTAACGACATTGCACAAACTGCAGGTTTGGACAAGAAATTAATCTATAATTATTTTGGTGGAAAGGACGGCCTGATTGATGAATATATCCGCTCGCAGGATTTCTGGAGCAATATAAAAGATGATTCGGCCGAGACTTCAGTAAACGATGGAGGAAAAACATTTTGTAAAACCATGCTTCTCTCTCAATTTGATTATATTTTCAAGAATAAAAACGTACAAAAAATTCTTCTCTGGGGATTGATAGAGAACCGTAAATCATTAAAAAAACTCGCAAACGATCGTGAAGAAAATGGGGCACGCTTATTTGAAGGTTTGACCGATCCACATTTTAAGGAAAATGCCAAACGATACAGGGCTATTATCGCATTGCTGATATCAGGAATTTACTACCTTGACATTTACGCCACCACTAACGACTCTACTTTCTGCGGATTAAACCTTAAAAGTGCAGCTGGCCGATCGGAAATTGAAAATGCCATTTCGTTTTTGATTGATAAAAGTTATGAGTAAAAAATGGAAGAAAGTTTTTAGAGACCGTCTTCCATTTTTTCGCTAATATTTCTCACTGCTCCCTATACAAAAGGTTTATTACAAGGATAATGATTACATTATTATTTGCCTAGCAACCGCCCTGGCGGGGCACACGTTTAAAAATTACTTTACCATCCCGTTCTACATATTCAGCCGATACTATTGGATATGAATACTTAGGAGCGTATGATAGGTTACGGCTTTTTACCAGTATCTTATCGTTAACTTTTAGGCGCTGTAATTGCTCCAGTTGAGACTTTTCCGCTTCAAAATTCACAATATAATCAGCGCCATTAATCCTGGCCATTACACCGAAACCTAATCTTGATCCAGGCGGAAGAGATAAAGCAGTTATCACAGCCTCCATAGTGGTAAAGGCACCTATATCCTCCTTTATTTTAGCAGCAATGGCCCGTACATTTTTACCCGCTGGGGAGGTTTCCCATTCTTTGAACTTTACACCATCAGGGCTAACCTCCCATTTTTTCTTTTCGGCATCGCTTTGTGCAGCAGAAAGAGATTTTGGGCTTGGCCTTTTAGTAGATTCATTTTTAATTTCTTGATTAGCAAATACTAATCCGCTTACCACTACCAGCAGTAAGATCAACACATACATCATTTTATTCATCTTTTTTGTAGGTTTGATTAACATTGATCTATCTGTTGATAAATCAGATTCGTTTAAGGCATTTTGTTTATTTTTCATATCTATTTAATGTTGGTGCAACAAAATTACCGGCAAATCTTTCCGTATGAAGAAGCAGAATTGTAAATAAAAATGTAAACTTTGTAAATAAAAACTTGACAACATGTTTGATAGCCTAAATCGCTTCTCCGGGAAAGGTAAATACCTTTTTGGATTCATACTAGTTTTGTTTATCGCTGTTATTGGTGCAGCTTTCAGCATGACTGGTGAGGAGGACTTTGATTTGGCCAGAAGGGAAATTTTGTTCCGCCGGATCGGGCATGAACTGCTGTTACAATCGGGCGATAGTACATCCAGGGTACTCCCTATAAAAAAAGTTGCAGAAAACGAGTATCGAATCGGTTTTGAGCATGAGTTTACTTTTAACTCCATCTCCCTGGTGAATACGACTAAACGTTTGTTGGCCCAAGACCCATTGGCAAATGATTATGTGGTTAAAGTCTTGAACTTAAAGGATTCAAGCGTTGCCTACGGATATGCAGTATCGCACCATAAAAAGGATGAAATTATAGCTTGCATAGGCAGAAAACAGCCAAAAGCTCATTACATGATCGACATTAAATTAAAACCAACAGGCATAATCACTAAAAAGAATGGATATCTTCTGGGCGGCCTGCCATTTTTAGCATTTGTTGGTTTTATTTTTTTCAGATCGGTTAAACCACGAAGGGCTTTGTCCAATAATGATGCACATGTAGACCTGATTACCTTGGGTTCAGTTGTTTTCGATGCGAAAAATCGCAAACTCAATATAAATGAAAAGGTGATAGAATTAACCGGTACTGAAACAAGGTTACTGCTCATTTTCGCACAATCTCCTAATGAAACCATAGAGAGAAGCCGATTGCAAAAAGAGATCTGGGAAGATGAAGGTATTATTGTAGGGCGTAGCCTGGATATGTTTATATCAAAACTTAGAAAAAAATTAGAACCTGATCCCAATATCAATATTGTTGTAATCAGGGCTAAGGGATATAAGCTTGAAATAATCTAATGCGGCCGATTTGGGGTTCCTACGTGAGCGAGATCCATAGTTATCGCATGGCAACCGTAATAGTTAAATCCTATCGCCTCAGGAGAATGGGCTAAAATTGATCATTAATTATAAATATTGATCAAAGTAAGATTATAAAAAAAACAGGACTAAATATGAAATGCAAATTTAGTCCTGCTCTTTAAATTTATGCTAATTCTTTTTTAGAACTCCATGGAAATGTATTATTCATCGAAATTGATCAATGCTTTGATCAGCGATTCATTAGCATTTAGCAAATGATTAAACTTTTCTTTTACCTCTGAAAATGGGACATTATGGGTAATAAAATCAGTTGGTTTAATCGAGCCTTTTCTGATGCAATCAATTACATAGGCAAAATCATTCGGTAAAGCATTTCTACTGCTCATCAGTACAGCTTCCCGCTTATGAAACTCAGGATGTACCACCTCAATATTCCCTTTCTGAAGGCCTATCATAATAAATTTTCCTGTATGTGCCAAAAATGTGAAGGCATTGTTAATGGCCTTTAAATTTCCTGTACAATCAATGACCACCTTAGCCATTTCTCCATTGGTAATTTTTGATAGCTGTGCTAAAGCATCTGTTTTTAATGGATTTATGGTGTGTGTAATCCCAAAACGCTCGCTACAAAAAGATAGCCTGTTATCATTTACATCAATAACGATCACCTCAGCTCCACTTATTTTGGCAAAAGCAATGGTACCCAAACCAATTGGACCGGCGCCGAGTATAACCACATGGTCTCCTTTGTTCAACTGTGCCAGGCCAACGCCATGTGCACCAATGGCCAATGGTTCTACCAATGCCAGTTCATCTACAGTTAATCCTTCTCCACTGACAATTGCAGATGCAGGAACCGTAATGTACTCTTGCATGGCACCATCTATATGAACGCCGAAAACTTTTATCTTTACGCAGCAATTCGTTCTGCCGCTTCTGCACGCAATACAGGTGCCGCAGTAAAAATATGGACTAATGGTAACCAGGTCACCGGTTTTAAAGTTCAAGCCTGCTCCTACCTCTATTACTTCGGCAGCAATCTCATGCCCAAGGATTCTTGGATATTCGAAAAATGGCTGTGTTCCTTCAAATGCATGGTAATCGGTACCGCAAATCCCCAATCTTCTCATTTTAAGCAATACCATACCATCTTCAACTGATGGTATTTCTTTATTGATATAGCTAAATTCTCCTGGTGTATTACAAACTAATGCTTTCATCTTTAATTTTTAAATTAAATCAATCCCTGCTTTTTCATTTCCTGCCAAAACCCTGCAGGAATTTCTTTTTTGGCCAGCGCAGCATTAGTAGCTACTTTCTCTGGCCTTGTGGTATTTAAGGCGATACTTTTTACGCCGGTAAAATCAGCGGAGAAACTGAAACAAGCTTCGGCAGGAAGTATCTCAAACGTTTTACAAATCTGGTAAAATTTATCCCTCCAGTCTAAAAGTGCCTTCCCATTTATACTATCTCCATCAACCGGCTGGTAATTATAAAAATCTCCACCCGTTAAAAAGCCGCCATTAAATATGGCCGAGTTAATAACTTTAATATTTTTTTGGTTAAGTTCCGCTATAAATGCAATTAGATCAGCAGGGTGCGATTTGATGGTTAAACTGTTCGCAATCATTACCCAGTCAAGCTTTACATCTGCAACTATGGCCTGTATAATTTTCCAATCTTTTGCGCCTACCCCAATGGATGACACTAAACCAGCAGCTTTTAGTTCGGCCAATGCCATGTAGGCATCAAGGATTTGCTGGTAACGTTCTTTATAATCTTCTTCACTATGGCTTGCAAAAAGATATTCATCGGGATCATGTACCGATACCATCTGTGCCTGGTAATTGCCCAGCAGCTCATTACCTTGTTCAAAACACTTTAATATCCCATCGTAACTGATCATCTGCACCGCATCATGTTCAATATCTTTCCAGATCCCTGCTTCAAATGTAGGTTCTGGAGTTAAAAGTGGTGTTCTGTACCAGCCCAGTTTATTACTAACGACCACCTGCTGCGGATCTACCTTTAAATCTGCCAAACATTTACCCAGCGATTCTAACGCGAGGCCTGCCCCATATTTACCGGCAGAATCAAAAAACGCAACCGGTTTTGATGAGGCTACACATGCTTTTACAACTTCAAGTTTAACGCCATAATCTACGGCCTGATAGAGATTTCCCAAACTACTGGTTCCGAAGATAACCGGAGGCAGGTTTTGGGCCGGATCTTGCTGTTTATTATCGTTAACCATTTAACTGAAATATGTTTTTCATTAATACCCACTTTTCTCCTGGTTTTGCAAAGGGCAGCGCTTGCTGATATTTCCACATCAAAGTTTCCCATTCCTCCACCTTTGGATTGGAAGCATCCATAAGTGCCTTTTTTTCGAAACTGAAATCGTCTTCTGTTTCCATCACCATAAACAAGCGGTTAGCGATGCGATAGATTTCCATATCTAATATCCCCGAGTCGATCATGCTGCGTTTAATTTCAGGCCATCCATTAACATGGTAAGCTTCATATTCTGCAATAAGTTTCTCATCATCAACAAGATCGAGGGCCAAACAGTATCTATTCATTTTTAATTATAAAATTTCATTAGGTTGATTAATGATGGCTTTTCTGGTTATTTTTTGCCCCATTAAGCCAAAAAACATAATCACAGGAAACAAACCAGCGGCACATCATATCCATTATGGATATTGCTTGTTCCATCAATCAAATATCCAAAAAATCGTGGTAATATTGCACCTCCCACAATTGACATGATAATTAAACTACTTCCCAGTTCGGTATCCTCTTTAAGATCTTTAATGATAGGTGCAAGTGAAGCTGCAAGTCCATTAAAAAGCGGTTAGTGTTTTGCTGAGCCTGCGCATTTAATAAACTGGAAATTGCAGTAACCCCTAAGGATATTCTTTTTTTCATTCGTGTAATAAGAGTTTAATATTTGGTTACTATTGTCAAAAATAAACATGTTATCCGATCTATTTTTAAATAAAATAGACTATTTATTGTAAAAATCCGACATTTAAAAAATGATTAAGCGAGTATTGCAAAATACCTTTTCACTACTCAATGTAGATTATGTGAAATTGACTGAAAAATGGAACTACCTGAATGTGATCAGTCCTTATTACCGGATATACTATATAGATGAAGGTAGCGGTGAGCTATCTGACCAATCAGGCTCTTTAAAGCTTGAACCCGGATACCTGTATATCATACCCAGTTTTACCCTCTGTAATTTACATTGCAATGGATATTTAAGCCAGTATTTTGTGCAGTTTTTTGAAGAATCTGTAGATGGTTCATCTCTCTTTGCCAGAAACCGTAATGTTTCAAAAGTTAAAGCGAAGCAGATGGACATTGATATTTTTAAGCGATTGCTTGAAATAAATCCGGGCCGTGGCATTAACCGATCTGATGATCCTAAAATTTACGAGAAAAACATTTATTATAAAGAATATCAGGAGCTGAACAATATGCAGAGTTTGCCCAGTTACCTTGAAACGCAGGGTATACTGCTTCAACTGATGGGCCGCCTGATCCAACCACAGTTACATCGCAAACAGGAAGAGCAGCATGTTCCGCCCAAAATAGTTGAAACAGTTGGTTATATCCTAGTGAATTTACACCAGGAATTATCTGTAACCGGTTTAGCCTCCCGTGTGAATCAGCATCCCGATTATTTCTCCCGGTTATTCAAAACCTTTACCGGCCAGCGCCCTGTTAGTTATATCCTTGAAAAACGGATTGAGCGGGCACAGTATTTACTCGCCACAAGCAGGCTTGCCTATTCGGATATTGCCATACAAACCGGGTTTGACAATCTCTCTTACTTTTCAAAATCTTTTAAAAAACTTACAGGTATGTCGCCCAGTGCCTATAAGAAACAGGTTTATACAGTAGGTTTTACTTTATAAATCCTTTTTTAATAAACGATACACACCTAATTATTTTAAGCCCAAATACTTTAGGCTAATGGTAAAGTAAAATTAAAGGTAGCACCGTTACCAGGCTCGCTTTCTACCCAAATCTGACCTCCATGACGTTCAATGATATCTTTTGAGATAAAAAGACCCAGACCTAATCCAGACGAACCATCTTTATTTTCTTTGGCCTGGTAAAACTGACTAAATATATGACGCTGATTTTCTTCATCAATGCCAGGACCAAAATCCTTAATCGAAATAAGTACCGCTTTATCTATAAATTGAACCTTTAATTCGATTGTTTTTTGTTGAGGTGCATATTTAACTGCATTGTTCAGCAAATTTGTAAGCACCTGTTCCAGCCGGGTGCGGTCAGCATTAACAAAGCTTTCTTCAGGCATCTCAACAGTCAAGATATGTCCTGAATGTGCTTGTAAAAAAGATTCTTTCATTTCCTGAATAAGTACGGCCAGGTTTAGATATTCTATATTCAGTTGTAGTTTTCCAGACTGGATTTTGGAAACATCAAATAGATCACTAACCAGAACAATCATTTTTTGCAAATGTCTGATCGACTTTTCGACCAAATTCTTTGCAATACCATCCTCTATTTTACGATTGGCCAACTGCAAAAAGCCGAAAAGAGAGGTCATAGGTGTTTTTAATTCATGAGAAGCCATTGCGATAAATTCATCTTTTTTAGCGCTGAGCTCCTTCACCTCTTTAAAAAGCCTGGAATTTTCTATGGCAATAGCCGCTTGCGAAGCTACTGTGAACACCAGTTCCTCATGCTCTTCTTTAAAAACAGCTTTATCTTGATGACCAAAAAACAGCCCGCCAATTACTTCACCTGATTTGGTTTTAACCGGAACTGCCAAATAACTGACTACAGGTAAATGCCCTGAAGGTTTTCCAGAAAAGGGTGCGTTTTTGCCGTAGCGGGAATCCTTGGTGATATCATCTGAGCGTACTACGTTTGTTCCGCTAAAGGTTGGATGAAATAAAGTGGTATTACGGGGCATTGGAAAATTCGCAAAAGCATCCCTCGGAACGCCAGAGAGTGTGTATAACCTGTAGGTTTCGCCTTCTTGATTAACCTGATTATAAAAAAATGCACCAAAGGCTGCGCCGGTAAGTTTTGTAGTCGAATCTGTTACCTGCTGTAATATTTGTTGAAGATCTAACGATTCGTTAATGCTCCTACCTACAACATTTAAAAGTTCCAGGCGCTCTACGTGCTTGGCAATTAATTTCTCAGACTCCTTTTGTGAAGTAATATTACGTGCGACTTTAGATGCACCAATAACAACTCCATCGCGATTTTTAATCGGAGATACAGTAAGTGAAATATTTATTAAACGCCCATCTTTTGTTTTTCTGATGGTTTGAATATGGTCTACCTTTTCGCCACCACGCAAGCTCGCAATGATAGCTTCTTCCTCACTTAAACGATCTGCAGGGAGCAGTATGGTGATCGGCTGCCCAACTGCTTCCTCTTCCCTGTAGCCAAAAACATGCTCTGCTCCTTTATTCCATGTCGTAATAATTCCATCGAGTGTTTTACTGATAATGGCATCTTCGGAACTTTCTATAATAGCGGCAAGCATAGCTTGCTTTTCTTCTGCCTGGTGCTCAAAAGAAATATCATGGGCAATCTGAGATATACCAATAATTTTTCCATCCTGATCTTTGATCGGCGAAAAGGTTAAGGATACAGGTATTTTCTTTCCCGAACGGGTAAGTCGGACGGTTCGGTACTGGCTGATCTGCCCATCGCTTAAAACCTCCTGCATCAGCTCTTTTTTCTCCGAATACTTGTCATCAGGAATCAGCAGAAAAACAGATTGCCCAAGTATCTCTGTTGCAGTATAGCCAAACATACGCTCCGCAGCAGGACTCCAATTGGTTATCGTAAATTCAAGATCATGACAATATATGGCATCCTGAATGCCTTCAAAAATGGATTGAAGTGTGAAGAGATCAGGCAGATGAGCTGATTTTATCATAATTAGTAGGAATTAAATCCATTGAAAAGACCCGTCAAATCTATTCAAGATATTTTAAACAACCATTCATTTTAAATGTTTTTTTAGGTATATGGGAGCTGTAACGAAGAAAAAAGCCAAACTACACGAGTCATTGTTTCCCATATAAGCAAGTTGATTTTCTTCAAATTCACGGTTAAATGTAACAATCATACACACTTTAAATGAAATTAAAATTGCTTAATTCCGTATTTTCAACTATTCTAGGGTACTGTCAGATGCTATTAAGCCATTTTGCTGTACAAAAACCTCTTACTTTTCTGCCTTTAATATCCCGCTGATTTAGCATGTGTTTATTTCCTGTTGTGAGATTAATTGAAACATAAATTAATTCAACCTGTTGTTACATGACCTATCTACCTAATTGAAAAACTATGAATCAAAATGAATTCAGCATGGCTGCTGATGGGTATGCTATTGCCCTCCTCACCCATGCGATGCGGTTTACCCATGATGAAGATGACGCGAAAGACCTTGTGCAGGATACACTCATTAAAGGAATTAGATTTTGCGCAAAGTTTGACAAAGGCACTAATTTACGTGGCTGGCTTTATGTGATTATGCGAAATACCTTTATAAATGACTATCGTAAAGCCCAGAAAAGGCATTCGGTGATCAGTAGAGATGAAGATTTATCAAGTCCTAACTTACTAAAAAGTTCAGCGAAAATTTCTTCTGAAGGAAAGTTTGTGATGGATGATATCCAGAAAGCCATGCAGAGTTTGCCGGAACAATACCGTGTTTCTTTTCAGCGGTATTTTGAGGGATATAAATATGAAGAAATTGCTGAAGAGCGGGGCATTCCGTTAGGAACAGTGAAAACGCATATCCACCAGGCGAGGCAGATCCTGAAAACATATTTAAAGCAGTATAGGATAGCCTAATGTTAAAATTTTGTTGATAAGCGCGTTAATAATATGGGCCGGACCAAAAATTGATCCGGCTAAACTATCTTATTTTCTTTCATTAAATACGCCTAGTTCCGCAATAGCAGGTGGACTGTCAAAATCGGTAATGGTAACTTTTATTTTTTCGCACCAGATTCGTTTGAACCGGAAAATGCTTACCCTTTTTTCGCCTTCGTTGCTCGCTGGCAATGCATTCCACTTGCCATTTACATAGTATTGTAAACTATAGGTAGCCTTTTGGTTATTGCCTGTTGTAAGTACAACCATGTTGCAAGGTACGGCCTTTTCAAAATTCAACTCGTACCACGGCGATTTTACGGTATGATTGGATGACCAGCTTGAACCAAAATCATCATCGTTAGCAAAATCCATAATATTCATATCATCACTCCAGCTACTATTGCTTTTTACATGTTTGGCAATGTTACTGGAAATAATCGGAGTAGCATGCGGTGGAATACGTGGCAGGTCTACAGGTTTTTTATAAAGCTGGCCCATTTCTTTTAGTGCTGTTAAGGCATTATCATCTATCAAACCATTTTTGCCAGGCGCTACATTTAGGATAAAATTGCAATATGCACCATTATATGGAACGATAAATTTATTTACCAGTTCGGGCACATTTTTTACCGCTGTAGTAGGGAAAGATGTTTTCCAGAACCAGTTGGCCTGGAGCGGAAGACAGGCTAGTGCTGGAAGTTTGTTGTTTTCTTTTGAAATAAACTGACCTGCACCCTGTTCGTAAGATTTAATATCGGTATAAAAAAGTGCTTGCGTAGGGTATTTAGCTGCATTCAGATCCATTACCAGGCAGTTTGGCTGTAAAGATTTAATCAGGTAATAAATATCTTCAAAAGGTACCTGATCATAAGAAATCCTCGACCATGGCGCATCCCATCCGTCAATAATCAGGGCAGTGATCTCACCATAATTCGTGAGCAGTTCGGTAATCTGATCTTTAATCATTTGCACATGTGCAGGTGTAATCTGATTCGGACGGATGCCATGGTGGGTATCCAATATAGAATAATATAGCATTACCTTTAAGCCATTTTTGCGAAAAGCATCTGCATACTCCTTTACCACATCGCGTTTTAATGGCGTATTCATTACGTTATACGCTGTTGTTTTGGTGTTCCAGATCGGGAAACCACTGTGGTGTTTGGTGGTTAAGCAACCGTAGGTCATATTGGCCGATTTTGCAGCCTTAGCCCATTGATTGGCATCAAGTTTTGGAGATTGGAACAGGGACAGATCTGCATCCGGATCCGACCAGTCCTGATCCATAAAAGTTGGCATACCGTAATGAATAAACATGCCCAATCCGAGGTCAACAAAATCCTGTTGCAGTTCGGGTAAGGGTTTATTGGCAGATTTTTGCTGCGCCTGTGCCGGGCAAAGGGATGTTATAGCAGAAGCAATAAGTAATAATGATAAAATCCTTTTAAAGGTCATTTCTCTTTTTTTGATTTAAGTATTGGTTTTAATTTCTTGAATACCAGACTTGCCTGCAGTCAATAACCTGACTAAGATTGATGACTATCTATATCCATTATTCAAAGCTACCTCCAAAACCGCAACAATTTGCCGAACAAAAGCGTAACAGAAGCCTAACAAAAGCTTAACGTTATGCTATTTATGGAATAATACGTCTATTTTTAAAGAATAAAATGAAAGATCGGATATATAAATCAGTCGTATTGCTCAGCTTTCTGATATTGCTGCTCGTGCAACTCAGATTAACCTATAATTCGTACGTACTTAGAGACAGGGATTATAGCTTAAAAGAGAAAACACTGATTAACGATGAATATGGGCGCAGTATATCCGAAGATAAAGTTTACAAGGGCGGTGGAAAAATTATCGATTCGATCCTCTCCAAAAATATGCCAGCACTCAAAAAAGCCTACCTCGGCAACCGGCAAGAATTTGTTAAACTTTCGCAAAGTGTTAGCAATACCTTATTGAAAGCCCTTCGGAAAGAAAGCACCATGGATAGTGTTTTCCAATCCATAGTAAAAAGAAATGGCCTGGACAGCAACTTACAATACCTGCTTACCTTTCAACAGATAGATATCAACTTCGATAACGAAATCGGGGACATCACCATATTCGACAGCCATACCCGTACCGATTTTAAAGCAGATCAAATAACACCCTTCGGCGTAATCATTGATGGTACATTAACTTACCCAACTATGCAGAACAAGGTTACCAATCTTTCTGTTAGTGGCAAGCTGGTTTATAATTATAGGGTAACCTTTAACCTTTTTGTTGATCCCCCAGGCCGTACGCTCAAAGTGGCGTATCAGATGTTGCCTACATTTTTGCTGGTTGCGCTTTGCATCATCATCATCGTAGGCATCAATTATTATACTTATATCAGCTGGATGCGGCAGAAAAAAGAAACGGATGTAAAATCCGATTTCCTAAACAGCATTAAACACGAATTCAACACCCCTATTACCACCATTTTAGTGGCAAGCAAGAGCCTGCATGAAAATGAGGTACTCAGCGACAGGAATCGTGTAAATACACTTGTAAATATCGTAGAAAGACAGGCAAGAAGGCTTCAATCCCACATTAACCAAATGCTGGAAGTCTCGGAATTGAACAACAATATCAATTTAGAAGAAACAGATCTTAACTATGCTATTCTTACCTTGGTAAATGACTATAAAATAAAAATACACGAGCCAAACAACCTAACATTTGATCCTGATGATTCAGAAATAATGGTGATGATAGATCCTTTTGTGTTTACCACTATGCTGCAGAATATAATTGACAATTCCTTTAAACATAACCATAGCGAGGTTAAAATAACCATGCTCTTTATCACTAAAAACAAGGATGGCTATACCCTGCATATTAAGGACAACGGGAAAGGAATGGAAGACGGTATGAAAGAAAAAATATTTGATAAATTCTTTCGTGGCGGTAAAGATAGTACAGTTTCAGGCCTGGGCCTTGGCTTATATTATGTTAAACAATGTCTTGATATTCATGGTTGGAAAATCAGTATAAACACAACTACTGAAAAAGGAACCGAATTTCTGGTGTTTATACCTATGGGGCAGATTACGAATAGTACAAATGATTAATTAAATTGCAACCTATGCCTTATGATATCATAATAATTGAGGATGAAACTGATTTGGGCAATGTAATCACAGCATACCTAAAGTTGCGTGGTTTTAGCGTACTGTGGTTTCAAAATGCTACAGAAACATTAGATTACTATTCTGCAAACCCGTTCGATAATAAGCTAATCATTGTGGATGTGCAATTACCCGATCTTAACGGTTTCGACCTGGCTGCTAAACTGGTGAAAATTAATCCCAGCCAACCCTTCTTCTTCCTTACGGCACACAACGAAAAACAAGACCGGCTAAGAGGGCTTAAAATAGGTGCTATAGATTATATATCCAAACCGTTTGAAATTGAAGAACTGGTATTGCGAATAGCAAACATCATCAATAAGTTTTCACCTAATCCAAAAGTAACCGCTACGGCCAAACCAGGCTACATCACCATGGGCGATATTCGTTACCAAAAGGATCAGTTGTTTGTTTTGATGCCCGATGGTAAAGAAATTCCACTCACAGTAAGAGAATCAGAAGTATTGGATCAGCTGGCAGGTAATATCAATCAGGTGGTTAAAAAAAAGGATCTGCTTTTATCTTTATGGGGAAACGACGACTATTTCAATGGAAAAAGTCTTGAAGTATTCATTTCAAGACTGCGGCGACTTTTCAGGGCTTCCGATCAGGTTAGTATAGAAAATGTATATGGGCTGGGATACATTTTGAAGGTAAATAAACAAGGCGGAGATGTACCTTTTGGGCAATAGTAAAATATAGCTTAAAAAGCTATAGTGTGGACACATCATTTGTATCACTTGCAAGATCCTGTGAGGCTTCCATTCTTTTTAAAATTACCTTTCTCAGCCTGTTTTCATGTTCATCGCCCCACAATCCTAATGTAGAAATTACCGGCACTAAGGTTTTACCAAAATCTGTAAGGGAATATTCGACTTTTGGTGGAACCTGAGCGTAGATTTTCTTTGTCACTAGCTCATGATCTTCCAATTCTTTCAATTGCATGTTCAAAACACGTCTTGAGGCATCAGGTATTTTACGCTGTAATTCACTTGGACGCAGATGCCCCTGATGGATAAACCATAACAAACGAATTTTCCATTTGCCGTAAAGTACTTCACCAATCAGGTCGAGGCCGCAGTTTAAATTCAAAGGTATTTTTCTTTCGTGCATATACAAATTTAATCCAATGTACCAATTTGTACAATAGGTGAAAAATTTATCCCTATGCAATTCGGTTTTCCGTTATTGCCAGAAAAAGTGATACTTCTCAAATTTGTATCAAAGAATTCGACAAATGGAAAATCAATTTAATTACAACAATGAACTTCAAGGTAAAATTGCCTTGGTAACCGGTGGAACAAAAGGAGCCGGAAAAGCAATTGCAGAAAGACTGTTACAAGCTGGGGCAACCGTTATAATTAGCGCAAGAAATGCACCTGAAAATGAAAACAGCAACCTGCATTTTATATCAGCTAATTTAAGTAAAGCAGAAGGAACAGAAAAATTAATCAGCGAAGTGATGTCCACTTATGGAAGGCTGGATATCCTGGTGAACAATCTTGGTTCTTCAACAACACCAGCCGGTGGATTCTCTGTGTTATCAGATGAAGATTGGGAATCAACCCTGCAAGCTAATTTGCTTGCTCCGGTGAGACTTGACAGAGGATTTTTACCACAGATGGTGGATAGAAAAAGCGGCGTTATTATTCACATCGCATCCATTCAGGGTAAATTACCGCTCTACGACTCTACTTTGCCTTATGCCGCTTCAAAAGCCGCATTGAGAAACTACAGTAAAAGTTTATCGAACGAAGTTACCCCTAAGGGCGTTCGGGTACTCACGGTTTCTCCAGGCTGGATCAATACAACAGCATCGGAAGCCTGGCTGGGCGAAATTGCTAGAAACGCAAACAGTACTGTAGAAGAAGCGCAGCAAAGTGTAATGGATGCCTTGGGTGGAATACCTTTCGGAAGACCTTCCGAACCTGAAGAAATAGCCGAGTTGGTTGGTTTTCTTGTTTCGCCAAGAGCCCGCTATTTAACAGGAACTGAATTTATAATCGATGGCGGTACAGTGCCAACCATTTAATTAATCCTAAAAAATATAATCCGATGAATTTACCACACATTATCTCAAAATTAGTAAAAGCACAAAACGATTTTGACAGTGCAGCCTATGCCAGTTGTTTTGCTGAAAATGCAGCAGTATTTGATGAAGGCAAAACCCATAACGGAAAAGCAGAAATTGAAAACTGGATTGATAAGGCCAACAAAGAATATCATGCCATTATGGAGCCAGTAGATTATGACGAAAAGGAAGATATGCTATCGGCGAAAACTTCAGGAAACTTTCTGGGTAGTCCGATCGTTTTGAAATATCACTTTAAATTATCCGGGGAATATATTCAATCGCTGAAAGTTACGGGTTAATACTTAAATTAAGCTGAACGAAACCAACCTTTTGATGATTGTTAAGGCAACAATAATGCCTTAAGCAATTTTTAGAATGCCTTAGGTTTAATTTTATGAATGAGTAAAAAGAGGCTGTATCATAAATTAAAATTGTCATCCCTGAGGGATAATTTATTGCGTAAAATTAATATGATTGACAGATAAATTTTAATTAGGTAATATCCCTTAAGAGATCGTCATCCCCAACTTGATTGGGAATCTTAATGCGAACGTTTTAAGATTCCCGCATACGCGAGAATGACGACCTCACTAGTGGATTCTGTCAATGGTAGTTTACCAAATTTCGGAAAAGTAGTAGAAGAACCTCCTTCAAATGCACAGAAATTCTTTCGATACTTCGTGAAGCTCAGTACACGCTAAGTTCAACGTGACGAATTAGACGTGAAGTTACAAAGATGATACAGCCTTTTTTTGATAAATTACTGATGAATAATTAGTTAAATTACCACTAGAGTGATTCAGTCATTACCCTGGTATTTTTAAATACG
>Ga0163162_10000501_pt1 | contig 36451 bp, 39 predicted proteins | sample S55metaG_FD_115310 | JGI IMG/M metagenome (GOLD analysis project Ga0163162, IMG submission 115310) | Switchgrass rhizosphere microbial communities from Kellogg Biological Station, Michigan, USA - S5-5 metaG | ecosystem: Host-associated > Plants > Roots > Rhizosphere > Soil | place: USA... | reverse complement strand
CGTGCCGGCGCAGCGGGGACAGGGCATCGGCCTGAGCGTGTTGTGGCAGCTGTGGTGCACGCACCAGGTGCCCATTGTGCCGCTGTACCAGTACACCTCTTCCGATGGATTCTGGTACCGGGCGCGCCGGCGTTTTGCAGCGGCCGGCGCCGTGATCGAGGCCGAGCTGCGCGGCGTCGAGGAGTTGGAGCTGGAACTAGGCCGCTGGCAGCACCTGGTGCCCGAAGCTGAGGACAAACGCCTGATCCGTGAATACTGGGAGTGGGTCGCCGCTGAACACGCGGCCGGTCGACCGGCAGGGCCGGGCATACGATGAACGAACTCAATCCACCCCAGTCCACTGCCGTGCAGTTGCCGACTGGTGAACGCCGTCTGAGTGCCGTTGAATTCCAGCAGTTGGCCAGCGTGCCGGCGGCGATGGAATGGTGCGCCAATATCGACAAAGACCGCCTGGAGCATCTGCGAGGCTTGGAGCAGCAAATCCAAGAAGACGTTAATGCCCCATTCGCTCGCGAAGATAAGCGATTATGGTCTGTTCGTCGGTCGACCTTTTAGGTTTGGGCAGGTGTTTCGGCCATCGACCATATTCCGCGCCGAAAAATCTTTTCTTTTGACCTTCGTCCCAACGCAAAATCTCCCGGGAGGCCGATTCCCACCATTCATGACGGCACACTTCGAAGTACGGATGGTCAGGTGCGGCGCTTCCGTAAAGTAGATCGCGGCAGACTTTTTTCATGCCTTTGCGTGTATTACGCAGTTTCCACTTGATCCGCAGGCGCTGCCAGGGTGACGGCACAGGTTTGCAGCGCGGCACTTCTGTGCACAGGACGGGCAGTTCAGGGTGAAACTGTTCACCATGTCGACTGAAAAAGTGCTTTTGCATAGCATGGAAGAAGCGCTTTTCGGCGAAGTAGTGATAAACGTAGTTTTTCGCTTCCTGAATTGGCTTGTTGCGCATCGCGAATGATAGGGCGATTTGCTCGATAGTATGGATATCGAATGATCCTTGAGTCCACTCGTCGATCAGTCGAATCGACTCTTCGAGCAGCGGCGTATCACTGTCATTGAGACCACACAGACCACTGTTGTACAGCTTGAAACTATTGCTGGCCGAGATGCCGTAAGCTTCTAGCCGCTGACCGAGCTTTACATAGTCCGGACGTTCGCAGACATAGCTCCAATCGTATTCAAAGCGGTCCATCACATACCGTCCTGGATCAATCCGTCCGAATATACGGTGGGGGGAATCCAGGAACAGCGTGTCGGTATCTACGAATAGGGTTTTTTCTGCCAGTTTCAGCCCTTCCGCGATCGCGCAGGCCTTACGTCGGTGGTGGTAGCCGTTTTCACCTTGCCATTGGATCATGGTCTGATTGCTCAGGGCGATTGTGTCAACCGGCCAACCGGCGTAATCCTGCGGGCGATCAGTCATAACTCTGATGCACAGCGACTCGCCCCGTTTGAGCTGGGCCAAGGCGGTCAGCATGCTGAATTTAGCTTCGCGCCGGTAGACAGCCTGGTCGCCGTAGATGAGATAGAGCAACTGGTGCGATGTTTTTTCTAGAGGGAGCAGCGCATCGCGCATAGTTAACTCCAAGCAGGAGGATGTCATTTATCTAATTGACCTGTGGTTATTGCTTCTTTTCCTACTTACACAGCCGCATCGCAATAGCATCGAATTCGCGGTCAAAGCTAGCTTCCTCTGCCGCGCTCAAGAAACCCTGCTGCTCGACGAATTGATTGGTTTGGTCCCGGATCGCTTCAACACGGTTGAGCATACGTTCAGCTTCAACCTGGGTAAGCTTGCGCGCTTTTCGCGTTGTGCTGATATCAGCGCTCAGAACGTTTGCTCTCACTGATATGTGGGCTTGTCTGGTGTCACTGATCTTACCGCCAGTTTCACCAACCACTGCACGCTGGCTTTCTACATCACAACTCTGCAGCTCAAAGCTTTTCTGAGCCGCTACGGTGTTCAGGCTCACAGCCATCAACGAAGCTAATATTTTGTATTTCATCGGCATTTCCTTGAAGCCTCGACGAACTGGAACGGTGCCGCTACAGACTCTTGGCCGCTTCGAGAATTTCAGCGATCAGCGTTTGCAGGTCGGCGGCGTCTTCAGGCTTAAGCGCGATCTGCCAGAACAAATCGCTGTCGCTACCACCGCATACGTTGACCACTGGAATTTTGTTCAACGCCATTGTGGTGTGCTCAAAGCGCAATTGACCCAACTTGACGGCCATCTTGGTGTAGGGCTGCCCAATGCTCACATGCAAGTGAAACGGGGACACCTCAAACTTGACTGGTTGAGCACCCGATAGGGTGGCAATGGGATGGTATTCACGGTTTTGTGTCAGCATTTATGGCGTTCCTTACAGTTAATTGAAATTGATATAGTGGGCTGGAAAAGCCCAGTTTCTAAGTACTTGGCCCAGCATGGGCTGAACCTTTTGTGCACTTGATGCGTTTTCCTATAACTAAAATCTCGCCGCTCTCATTCGGCGCGACGGCGAAGATATTCCGCGAAAAGAGGGACTGAGAAATCAAGGTAGCCATGGTCTGCGCTGTAGATCATGCCCTTGGAAATAATGTTGGCCCTAGCCGGGCCCAACGATGACATGTCGCGTCCCATCTCCTTAGCAATACCAGCCATTGGATATGGGCCATCACCAAGGGCGGCCATCGCCATCACAAATTGGATCTCGGCCTTGGTAAGCCGGTCATACCGCACCTTGAAGAAGCCTTCATCAAGGCCTGCGAGCGTTTCAGGGTAAGCGCGCTCAACATCAGACAGTGTTATCCCAGGGCCTGGCGCAACATCCCATGAGGTAGAACCCCACTCTTGCAAAAAGAATGGATAACCTTTTGTTCGGGCAAAAATAGAATCCAGAGCAGCATCCTCTATCGTTTCCCCTTCATCCTCGACAGGTTTGCGTACAGCAAGCTTTGCAGCTTCTTCATCAAGCGCGCCGACAGCTGGGTATAGGAACAGTCGCTCTGCGTAGGACTTAGCCTCGCCAGCCAACTTAGCAACCTGCGGAAGCCCGGCCCCAACCATAACTACAGGCAAACCGCGCTGAGCCATTCGATGCATAGAAACGATCAGCGCAGACAAATCATCTTCCGAGAGGTATTGAACCTCGTCGATGAGCAGAACCCATCCCTTACCAGCAGCTTTTGCGCCCTCACCAATTACAGTGAATAGGTCGGGAAGGTCGTGCTGCAGATCGCCGCTGTCAGCGAGCCCAGGCTCTGCGGCTTCAACACCGACTTCAACGCCCCCAATGTCGATTTTGAAGATCGAGGCGAAATTACGAAGGGCGCCCATTCCTCGACTGGCAATCTGCTTTGCCGCTTCGAATCCCGACAGAGAACGCATCACCCGTCGAAGCTCAGGATAAAGGAGGGTTGAGAGCGTGTTCTTCTCCGGTGCCTCAAGTTGTGATACGAGCATCTCCTGCTCTCTAGCAATATTCCCGATTTCGTTGAGCAGAACCGTCTTGCCCACACCACGTAGCCCCAAGAGCATCAGCGATCGTGCAGGCTTTCCTTTCACCGCACGTCCACAAGAAATGCGGGCCATCTCCAAAATAGGGTCTCGGCCAGCAAGCTCGGGCGGAGGAAAACCAGCACCAGGGGCAAAAGGATTACGGTACGGATCCATCACAACCTCGTTTGATAAATATCGAAAGATAAGTAAAACTAGCATTTTTTACTAGCATGGCATATAGATTGATATAGCCATTACAAAGGATCAAGCGCTACCCTTTCTTACGGTGTATTGAGAGGCACTAAAAACCCCTACTAGCTCGCGGCCTACAGCGCGATCTCAAAGGCCCGCCGGATGACGACTTGATCATGCTCAGATAGGCCTTGCTGTGATCAAGGCAGGCATGGCCAAGTATGGTCTGCACCGTCTCAACATCGCCAGTTGCCGCCAACACTTTGGCCGCCAGGGAGCGTCTGCCGCTGTGCGACGATCCATGCTTGATACCGGCCTGCCGGTAGTACACCTCGGGCTTGATTACACCGCTGGGATACAGAACGTCGGCCACCTCCAGCAAAGCCAGCTCGGTGACGCGGATGCCAGTCGTGTGGGTAAGCCAAAGCAACATCACATCGCGCTCTGGTAGTCGGCCAGTGACGGATGCAACGCGGATCAGGTGTTTGAATTGTCCAGGACGTAGCGAGGTGGCACGGCGTGGAGTCATACGGGCTCTCTGTCAGGATTGCGCGGGAATTGCGCTGAATCTGTAGAGAGTGGCCAACGGGCCTCCTGATTATCTTACAGGCAAGCCCGCTGTGGTGTTCACGGAAAATTAGTCTTTGGCCTGCAGTTCTTTTTCAATTTCGGCCAGGTCTTGTGCAAACGCCTGATCGAGCAGGCTCGGTTTCTTTTTCCAAGGTCTTGTTTCCGGTTCCGGCTCTGCTGCGTAAAGCGTCACAGCATCAGGATTCGCTTGCAGGTGCCGCTCCAACTGCTCCTGCAGCTCTTGTCGCAGTTCTTCTTTGGTCATTCAAACACTCTCGTTTTTATCAGATCGGGTCATTTGTTGCGTCTGGCCAAGTTCACATAGCAACTGCCATGCGGTCCGCCGGGTACGGGCGCATGAACTCCATGCTATCCCCGGCCGGAGCTTTCAACCAATCGCCGTACAGCCCCTTGGGCAAGATCACCACCATGCGTTTTTCATCCTGGGGCTTATGGTAGTTGCGCATGAAGGGATGGTCGTCCGCGTTGATGGTCAACATCGTGTAACTGTGCAGGATCTTCCCGGTACCGGGATCGCGCCATTGCTCCCAAAGGCCTGCGATTCCCAACAGCTCACCGTCCGCACGGGTGATACGCGTAGCAATTGATTTACCCGATCGCCAGTCAGGCTCGTAGATGGCCGCAGCTGGGATGATGCAGTGCTGGGCCTTTCGCCAAGCTGTACGGAACGACGGCTTTTGACTGGCCGTCTCCGATCTGCAGTTATAGGTACTCCGAACGATTTTTGTGTCCTTGCTCCAGGTCGGAATCAGTCCAAACGAGCCTGACAGCGCTTCTACCGGCGCCGGCGATTCAGCGTCGACGTGTTCCACGCGGCGGATGAAAGGCCCGATATAGCCTGGATACAGTTCCAACTTGCCCTGCTTGAAAGGTTCAACATCGAATGTCTCGGCCACTCGATGCGGTGCCGGTGCTTCGTAATGACTGCACATACCGAAACTCCTTCAGGATCCTGACGCCTCAATTGGCGTTTACCGTCCATAACTGGTCAAGCCTGGTGGTGTAGCTCGGACTCATCAACTCCCGACGCATCGCCCAGGTCGGCGCCGCCGGCACAGCGGCAGCGCGCAGCGTGCCGCGTCCCCACCGCTTGTTGATCTCGTCGAGGACACTCATCACCTTGTCCGCAGCTGCTGGCTGCGTGTGCGCAAATAGGTCATCAGTAAACTCACCTGGTTGACGCAGATCCATAAGCAACACCTCAGCCTTGCTGTATCGGAACCCAGGACGGAACAGGCGTTCCACTGCCTGCGTGGCGGCCTTGGTGATCACACGCACGTCGTTGGTGGGGTAGGGCAGCTCCACCAACACACCGTTAGCGTAACGGGCTTCGTCAGGGTTAAACATGCCGGTGCGGATGCTGACGCGGATCTTCTTGCACAGCGAATGCTGGGCTCTTAGCTTTTCCGACGCACGCTGCGCGTATGTGGCCACCGCCTCTTTGATCGGCTCGATCTTCTCCAGACGCACGCCGAACATTCTGCTGCAGCAGATCTCCTGCTTGGCCGGCACCGCTTCTTCCAGGGCCAGGCACGACGTGCCGGCCAACTCGCGCACTGTTTTCTCCAGGACAACGCTGAATTTGCGGCCGAGCAAGAAGGGATCAGCCTTGGCCAGGTCCATGGCCGTGTGTATGCCCAGGGCCTGCATGTGCGCCGTCATGCGTCGACCTATGCCCCATACCTCTTCGACAGCCGTGTTGCGTAGCACCCAATCGCGCTTAAAAGGATCGCACAGATCCACGACTCCACCCGTCTGTGCCTGAAGGCGTTTTGCGGTGTGGTTCGCCAGTTTGGCCAGGGTTTTGGTGTGGGCAATGCCCACACCAACCGGGATACCGGTGTGTTTTAAGACTTTGGCACGGATCTTTCGCCCAAACTCGGTTAGGTTGCCGGGCATACCGGTGAGGTCACAGAAAATTTCGTCAATTGAATACACTTCACTGGCACAAACCATTGATTCTATTAGGGTCATTACGCGTTCTGATAGCTGACCATACAGCGCGTAATTGCTGCTGAAGGCGACAATTCCGTGGCGCCTCAGCGTGTCCTTGATTTGAAAATAGGGCGCACCCATTTTGACGAAGGGCTTGGCGTCGTAGCTGCGCGCAATGACGCAACCATCGTTGTTGCTCAACACCACGATCGGCGTGCTGGCAAGATCTGGCCGAAAAACACGTTCGCAGCTGGCATAGAAACTGTTGCAGTCTGCGAGCGCGAAAACCGGCAAGGCTGTATTGGGGGCGCTCATGATGAATGCTCATGGTCGCGCACGCTGTAACTGACCACGCCCCATATCACCAGCTCGTCCCCTTCCATCACGTACCTGGGTGGGAATTTTGGATTTTCGGCCATCAACACCACCTGGTCATCACGCATGTAAAGGCGCTTGCAAACGGACTCGGTATTAAGAGCTGCAATAACGATATCGCCATGACGCGCCGTTTTACTTCGATCAACGATTACCAAGTCACCGCTGAAAATGCCGGCACCTTGCATACTGTCGCCCAGGATCTTGGCCAAGTAGACATGCGGCGCGCGGATTTCAAAAAGCTCGTCCAGCGATATTAGCTTTTCAAGGTGGTCCGCTGCCGGCGATGGGAAGCCTGCAGAAACTTGACAGGAGTACAGCGGCAATAATTCACCACCGCTGGCAATGGGACCAATGAGGGTTGCGCTCATAAAACTGGCCTGATGAATAACTGTATGGATAGACAGTTAACTGCTTGCTCAATGCCACGTCAATTTGATCCGACCGAATGTCGGTTCACTACCAATTATCACCTTGAAAAAAAGGCCACCCGGGGGTGGCCTTGAGGTCATACAGCAATCAATTGTCTAGCAAGCGCCATCTCTACCGAATCCCCATCCTGGTTTAACGAATCGAGACCAGACTCTGGAACGTCTCCCGACGTACTCTGTGACACAGCGATCTTCTTGGCCATTAGTTGCAGGCAGGTAACCTGGGAGCTACCTGCGTAGCCAAAAAAAACCACCCGCACCGGCATTCTTTGCCCGATTCGCCACGAGCGTCGAGCTGCCTGTTGCAGGGTGTAGACGTTGTACCCTGTCTGTAAGAACGCAATGGTCGGGAAATCGAGCAGATCTAGGCCGGTCTTTACCAGCTCCGGATTAGTGATCAGCACGTCGACGCCGCGATCAACCTGGTCGAGGATCCAATCCTCGCGCCTGGCCGTATCGACCGAGGCGCGAAGAACCGCAACCTTTAATCCAGCCTGTTCCAACAAACGCTTCAGCCTGCTGGTGGTGTCCCGCGTTCCGGTGTACACAGAATAAGCCAGAACTTTGCGGTTTTTGGATTTCTCCGAAAGGCACAGATCCAACAATGCCCGTTCTTTTGGCATGAGTTCCTCGTCTCCAAAGATCGAAGAAACAAATGCCAATGTGTCTCTGGAACGAGGGTGTTTTACCACTTCCGGTCGAAAACAGCAGTCAGGCCAAGCTAGAAGCACGTTGAGCACGACCCCCAGAAGGGTAGTGTCTCGGCGAGCCAACGCCTGGCGAAGTTCCTGGGTCAGTTTTCCTGCCAACTGCTGATAGGCCTCGGCCTGTTCTGCAGACATGGCTATGTCGATGAACTCCTCTTGGTAGTCGGGCAGGATGTTCCCGCCGATGTCTTTGAGCTTCAGAAAGACTGTGAACGGCAGCACGAAACGATGAATACCTTTAGGTCCAAACCCCGGAGCTTTTACCGAACGTACCGAGAGCTTTTTTCCCTTGGCTGTTTTGTGAGACACGTTGTCCCGCTCGGTGTAGATATCCTTCAATACGCCATGGTCGCGCATGAACGACATGGCCGCAGGTGCCATGCTGCCGCGTGCGTTTGGTCGGTAACCATCCTCAATCATCCGACGAGTGAGGATGCGGAACAGGAGATAGAACAAGTCGTCGGCATAGCCGCCCATAAGGGTGCCTGTCAGTAGCAGGGTCTTACGTGTCTTCGCTGCCAGTACCCCCATGGCTTGGCCCTGGGCTGAGCCGCTGTTCTTGTACTCATGCCCTTCGTCCACAACCAGCAGGTCAAAATATCCATCGGGCAGGTAGCGTTTGATGAATTCCGTGGGTTGGTAACCGCCTTCGCCAAAGCCGAACTCAATGTTGGCCATGGCTCGCTCCATGCGCTTGGCCTGGCGGTCGCTGAAGATAAAGTTGCCCTGGGCGTCCATTAGGTTGATGAATTCACTGACGTTGTCGATCAGCATCGAGGCGAGGAAGTCCTCCCCGAAGTCACTCAGCAATCTTTCTGCACGTACTGGGCCGATGGTCGGAATCCGACACATCGATTTTAGGATGGTAGCGTGACGAGTTCCGCTCTCAGCCTTGCCTGGGCGCATCAACGTCCAGAGCTGGCCTTGGCAATGAGGGCAGCTTCGACGGCGTTCCTCTCGGTAAAACTTTTCGATGGTGATCAGGTTGCCTTCTGGATCCTCCAAAAGACGTCCGCAGTCTGGGCATCCTGCAAGGTTGTGTCCGCCGCCGGCGCGACGTGGCCAACATACCGACCGCCAGTGAAACCCCATGCGCATACGCACGCGTCCGAGAATGAAGAACTCTTGCCGCCCATCGTATGTATCTCCCTGTTGCTCACGCAGCTTGAGCAGCTTAGTCAGGGTATCGGGTCCGTTGAGTACCCAGACGCGAGCGTCTGGGATGGTTTCAAGGATCTCTCGCCGCCATTTGTAGACCAGGTGAGGAGGCGAAACGACCATGGTGCGGCGGTAGCCGGCGCCGTGCATGACTGCCGCTACGGCAATGGCCATCATGGTTTTACCAGTGCCCATTTCTGCATTGATAACGGCTGCCTGTTCATTGCGGTCCAGCAGTAGCGCGGCAACGGCCTGAACTACCTCAGCTTGCGCTGGGAACGGTTGGCGTTTCAGTGCATTCATCACCCGTTGACGAGCTTCGTTGGTGTTGCCGGCATAAACCGGTGGGTTAGAGCGGTTTAGAGAATCCAGCAACTCATCACCGAACTCGTCGATGAATTCGGTCAGGCCGATGGCCAAGGCAGCTACAGGGACTTGGGACATGTCGTTCATGATTGTTTCTCCAATAGGAATGAAACAGGGCATGCACGACACCCCGACGGGTATGGTGAATACCCTGCGGGTTAGTTGATGAGTGGTCAGCTTGACGTGATGGGTCAGTAGTCCGATGGCAGCAGCACGGTAGTAGTACTCCGGTCAGCTTCGGTGATGATCCACAACCGTGTTTCATCGCCGACGTCGACGTTGTAGCTGGAGAACAACCGCTCCCTGGTGGTCAGGGCGCGTTGGTTGCTATTCCTGTCTTCGTCGTGCAGTTCACCCCAGTCGCCGGAGAAATGTCGTCGGAGGTAAAGGGTTGGGTCGAGGTATCCGCGCTCCATGAGGTGTTGCACAGATTGGGTAAGTAAAACGCGGCCAGGATCAAATATGACCTTTGGTTGGTTATTGGGGGTAGGCGCTGATACTGGTTCGTCAGGCTCAGGCTGTGGATCGGCCGATGAGCTGATGGTGATGACCTTTCCGAGGTTTGTAGAGTCTGGCGTCATATCCCATGCCCGAATAATGGGCACGAAACGATCTGTCAGGATCCTCACCTCAGAGACGTTGCCGTCCTGGTCTTCAGTGAACTCGGTCTTGCGGACCTTATCTTTGTAGGTGTCGCCCTTGAGTGCCAATACGCGACCGGTTTTGGATGTCACCACGCCGGAAATCGCGCCGGCAGCTAAGGCCAAAGCTAAGTGCCAACGCGAAAGCTCCCTTACGGGAGGTCTTGGCTGCGCGCCGCTTTGCCCAAAGTGCAGTGTGAAGTCCGGCCACATGCCACGAAGTCTTTTGACCTCTTCGCTGAGCTGTTCGGGTTCAAGGCTGATACGGTAGAAGTGTTCCAGGTCAGTGGATGCTGGGAGGACCCTGTAGGGCTCCCACGTCCAACTGGTTGGTAACGCTTCCGCACTCAATGTGCCGGCGCCGATCGCCTGAAGGCGTGCGCGTACGTATTTGACCTGTTGTGGTCGAGCTAGATCCTGGCGTCGAATACGAATACCGAAGATCACCACCTGCTTGAATGTTGGATCAGCGGCGTTATAGATCCGCAGTTCAGTGAAGTGATTGCATAGCCAACTGCATAGCTCGTCGTCTAGCACATAGTGCGGAACAATGAGCACCAGGACCCCACCGTACTGCAGCAAAGGAAGTGTTCGTTGATAGAACATCTTCTCCAAGCGTCGACGGCCGTTACCTTGATATTGTGAGGCACCTGCATGGTCAGCGACCAGGTCACCGTAGGGCGGGTTGAGCCACAGCAAGCCAAAGGCCTGGCGGCTGATCATAGTGTCCATTAGATCGCTATGCAGCACGCGATCCAGCAGTGTCTTGCAGTGGTTGGCACGTTCCTGGTCGTACTCGACTGCGTAGGTCTCGACGCGGTCACGGCCGAGGACGTGAGCAGTTTCAGCAAGGGCAACACCTTCGCCTGCACAAGGATCGAAGATCCGCATCTTGCCAGTTGGAGATGGTGCCAACGCTTGCAGGGTGAGTTCCAGCGTCGTTTCGTCTGTAGGGTAGTAGCCATTGCGAGCGAAGTTGCGCGCCAAGCGTGGGAACATCAAGGCCATCGTGAGGCTCCTGGATCAAAGCTCAAAACTGAGCATGGGTTGAGAGTTGCCCCTGGCGAATGAGATCGCCCAAGGCAGGTTCGAGTACGTCGAGTTGCAACGACAAACGCCATGCCGCAACTGCGCCTGACGATCCGGGCAAGAGCTGCAACATGTCGTGTTGAGTGAGTAAGTCCATCACCGGCTTTTGCCAATGCGGCAGCAGAGGTAATGGACAGGTTTCCTGGATCAGCGGCCAAAGCCTTTGATCAGGTGACTGCCCGTTCTCAAGAAGGGCGTAGGCGAAGTGGTTGGCTCGATCCGGCTGCACGCAGCGTCGGTCGAACAACCAGAGGTGAATCAAGCTGCCGAATAACGTCCCGCGCAGTTGTCGCGTGGTGCGTTTTTCCAACAGATCGATGTTGGGAAAGACCGGAAGACTTCGATCATCTACGACAATATGAAACTGGGTCAGACCATCCTCGGCAGCGCCGAGGGTCAGCCTGGCCAGGAACTCCTGCAGCGCCGTGTCGCGGCCCCATGCAGAGAGAAACACTAGGTTGCGTTGTTCATCGCACGCGCAAGCATCGACAAATAGGTCATTGCACTCCTCTATTGGGAAGAGCGGGGTAGGGCTGGGCATGTGAACCTCCATCGTGGAGGGGAACCCGCCCCGAGGGGCGGTGAGCCCCTCTGGGGTGTTAGCAGTTAGTGTTGTTACTCAGGAAGCAGCGGGTCGTCTGATTTGAACTTTTTGTCGTTTGGATCAAACGAAACCGTATCGTTTCGAAACAGAGGGCTATGGCCTGTTAGGAAGATTTGCCCCAGGTATTTGGGGCGAAGTGCCACGGCGGCATCAGCTTGTTCGGCCGTCATGTCGAGCTCTTCTATGAAAAAATCCCACAGTTCCTCATTCGTCGATACATCGTTGTTGGCGAGTTGATCTTCGATATTGTTCAGGACGGCGGTGGTCAAATTGCTGAAGACTGGGTTCATGTGATGCTCCAGATAGGTAAGGAGCACCCACGAGGGAGCCCCTCTAGGGTGGGTGATGATTCAGTCAGAAACTTGCGAGAGTCCAAACCTGGAGTTTGAAATCCAGCAAGTAACCTAGTTCGCTCAGGCGAGTGCATTGCAGGCGTAGGCGTTGACGGTCTACGGTGGTGTCAAGTTTGACGGTATCGCCCAGAGGCCAGATTGTGCCGAAGAGATCAGCGTCTAGCTCTGCGCTGTTTGTTGAAGTGGATGGTGCCATCCCAAAAGGTGCGTCTTCCGCTGCAGACGGCTCGTTTACGCTGTTAGTAGCCCTCGCAACGGTTAGTTTTTTGCGCGGTTGCTGAGGTTTTGATGTAACCGATGAGGGCTCTTCGTCAATGGGGTCAGGCTCGCTTGGTGACAGCGTGGCAGCGTCTTCCGCTGTCAAGTGGTCCACGCCGTCGAGGCTCATGCTTTCGAGCTTGGCTCGAATCTCCACGACAAGCCGACCTGATGTCGAGTAGTAGGAAGGGCGAATTTCCGTGATCAGGAAGTTGCCTCGGTATTTTCCTTCGCTGTACTGATCAAGAAGTGCGTCTTTGATGACGAACTCACCGATTGAAGTTGAAAGCCGCCCGACGTTGAAGTCGCCATTACGGCCACTGATGGTGCGGATGGCCAGTTGACCTGGAATGTTGATCATGTGCAGCTCCACACTGCTATCAATGAAAAAAGCCCGACAGATGTCGGGCTTGGGGGGAGTGCTGTGAATTCAGAAGGGGTTATGGGCAAGAAGTGTGCATTTCTTCTTTAAGTGAGATGTAGAGGTAGAAAACGCCAGGCGGCGATTCAATACGGTCAAGTTTCAGGTCCAGCCAGACTCGATCTGAGCTGTTGCCGTCAGGCAGCAGTCGATAGAGACCAAAATGGATCAGATCACTGTCAGGTTGCAAATGCAGCTCTCGGTACGCCTCCAGGACAACCTCGCCCAGCCGCTTACTGATAACAGTTACATCCTGTGGGTTTTCTATATGCACCGCTTCTTGCCAGGCCCGGGGGGTCAGAACGACCGGAAGCTTGAGCAGGTCAGACGGTAGGTGATTGATAGGGTTATTCATGGTCAACTCCAGGTGCGAAAACCACCTGGCCCGTACGGGAGATGGTTTCCCGTTGGGTGTGTAGGTTTTGTGTAAGGTAGTGATTTAGCCTTGGAAACTGTCAGTACTCATCGTCACTTTCAGATTTCGGTGTTTCTAGCTGCATTGTTTCTCTAGTAAGTCGTGACCAACCTCCACCACTGACGGCCGCGTTCACTCCTTCATCCCAAGCTCGGTTGAGAGCGGGAGAGGTCTTGAACAGATCGGGTACGTCCGGAAGGCCGGCGCGATGCGCGTCAGCGCCCAGAATATGAGCTTCGATTTCAGACTCAAACTGGATACTTTCGTCTCCAAAGATAACCGCCTTTGCATAAGCAACGCGTATATCGAGAGCTTGTATAAATATCGTGTTCAGTTCTGTGTTGTGCATCATGGCGAGATTCCGTTGTATGAGAATCACCGTGCCCGGAAGGGGGGTGTTTCCTTCGGACTTTGATAATAACGAAAGGCACCCGAAGGGTGCCTTTCAACAAAGTGAATCAAGATGCTTTACGCTGCTGTTTAGCGCGCGTTGGCTTTGTTTTTTCCTGCGCAACTGGCTCTGGCTCAGGTGTTTCTTTGCTTTCGAGCAGTGCTTCAGGTTCAGCTTCGCCTTGTTCAGCAACTGGTTCTACTTCACGAGGCTTCGCTTCATAGACGGTTTGGCCATCCACCTTAATCCAGCCGATAAATAACAGGCGTCCCTTGAGGCTTGCTCCAGGTTGCCCTTTTTTATCGCCTTTCTCATAGGTAAATGCATCGGTCCAAATATCACCGATACGGAAGCTCACAAGGACCTTCTTTCCGGCTTCAACGGCAGCTTGGCTGCGACGAATCAGCTTTTCAGCATCAGCGCCGACCACGTTGCAGTCGATGTAGGAGTACTCTGCGTTATCCATCGAACCGCGCAGTGCCGCAACGGTGACCGCCATAAATGGCTTACCTTTGCCGCGAGGTTTCACTTCACGGATACGGTTGAGGTAACCGATACCAGTGGTGTGCAGGTCGAAGAATTTTGCTTCGTTGGTTTGAGTAGTGCTCATGATGATTCTCCAATTTCGAAATAACAGAAAGCGGAGAAACACTTCGCCCTTGGGGGAAAGTATTCCCCGCGAGGGTGGTAGAGCTAAGGATTTTGCTTAGTGCAGGAGCTTCATGGCAGCAATCAACACACCAGTGGTGGCTGACAACATAACGCCCATGCGGATGGTGAGTTTGACTTCGAGCTGAGCGATTTCAGTCCGAAGAGCTGTAATGTCCGCTTTAGTTGCGAGTAGCGTGAGCATGTCGGTCTCCAAAGCTTCAATCACTGCGTTAGCTTTCTGTTCCGGGACGTTGATCGAGATCAGCGCTTGGTAGAGAGCCAGTTCAGTTTTCATCAGACCTCCAAAAAAATTGAGAGGCCTGCCCTGACGGGGTAGGCCCGTCATGGGTGGGAAAGATGCTTCCATCGACTGAGTCGACTGATCGCGCTACCGGAAGCTATGGCGATCTTGGGATTGGATCAATGCGGTAAACCGCATCGTAGTCTCTCGGATCCAGACTACTTGGGCATGTTGCTGACGACGTCAGCGATACATGTGCAGATCATGGAAATACGATTGTCGCTTGTCAAGCCCCTCCCATGAAAACTCTGAAGAAACCTTCCCGATGGGAAGGCTTCGTTCAGGGACGAGTAGGGCGGGCTTAGCAAGTAGAAGCCGCCATTGAGGGGCTGGCTATCTTCTTACGCGATCTGCGAGCAGGCTTTTCGACCACTCGTGTATTTGCCGCGTACCAAAGGTTTAAGTCGACACCTTTACGAGCTATTGCCGACACATGATCCATCTCACGTACCAGGCTCTCAGGTACGCAGGGTGGTGGCAGCAGCGGAACTGCTTTGGGGTGGATAGCTGTAGGCGCAGAGCTGGTTTTCTTCACCGCATACAGAAACTGTCGCGTGAGGGTGCCAAGCGCAAAACCGAAGCCATAAGCAAGTTTGGACATAGTGATTCTCCTGCAGGTTGAATGCGGAGAAAGCACTGACCCTGTCGGGGAAGTGATTCCCCGCGAGGTGAGTTGCATAAGGTGCTTCTATCGACGGTTGTCGACCGACCGCGCTTCCAGAAGCTCAGCGGTCTTGGGCGGATCAGACACATGTATCGTGTCGCAGTCTTCAAGATCCTAACTGCCTGGGCATGATGCTGACGACGTCAGCAAAGCACATTTGTATCATCGAAGGGAGATAGTGATGTGTCAAGCGGGAGGGGAATTACGGGGAGGGCAAAAGCAGATTTAACTCAGCGGGAGAAGCTACCGAGAGTAGCTGGGTCAACAGTCACCCTCGGTTGTAGTAAGAAACGTCTTTCAGAAAAAAATACCACCTGTGAGAGATTAAGGCGTCATCGATCCCTGGGCTGTGATCTGAACGTCTCACTTTCTACACCTGGCCGATTATCGTGGCTGAGGCCAGCAAACATAAGGCACGCATCCGCGCACAAAAGGAGCCCTGCGTTTCGCCGGCGGGCCACCGGCAGGGAAAAGCAGCTACCAATGGGTAGCCTGATCATCCTTTGCAAGATGATCAGGCTACCCATTGTGTGAGCTTTAAAAAGAATGGGCCACAACACCAGTGTGGCCCTTAGACTACGGTGCTTCGAACCTCGACAAAACTCTATGTGCCTATGAACTCGCAATTCACGAGTTAGACGGCTGCGTGTCTGGCTTGAACAGGGAGACACAGGGAGAGCCTTGAACCAGGTCCGCACGCCCTTCCCGGAGCTATGCGTGCTTTGGGGTTGGTAATGAGGCAAGCCGCATCACCGGGCGCTACTGATGACCGCCAGTAGCCAGCGGGGTGGAAACTTTGTCGCGTTCATTATGTTGAGAGCCCGAGGTATATGCAACCTCGCACCGGATACAAAGACGCTAATCAAGTCAGTTGACTGCCACGGCTGCGCCTTCAGGAATGACGTTGGGGAGAATGATGTCTGTTTGTCCCGACCTGGGCGAAATCAACACTCCTGCCCGGTTCACTCCTACTGTGATCGACTGGGTTCGCTCCACCAAAGCTGCAGGTAATCCTGGAGGTGCTGTACCCGCAAAGTAGGTATAACTTTGTCCCGCAGATATGTAGGTCATAACCCCTGGAGGTTTTGAAAACCATGCTGGCAGGTTGAGTGCTTCATCAGCCGGCGTCCCTGTATACCCGGCGTTTGCCTTCGCATACTCAGCTGCTGCGGATCTATAGACGAGCAAATTGCGACTCAGAGAGTCGATGGTCGCATAGTCTGTGATTTGTTCGGATTGCTTTTGCTGTTGATTGAACAAGCCCACAGCGATCAGCAGGATTGTGAGAACTGCCCAATTTAGCGACATGACTGAGCCTCAAGAGTGTCAGACGTAATTGTCACCGAAGCTCAACCAGATCGTCTTGGGAAAATACGAGGTCGGGCTACAACAGATTTTTCTGCTTCGGACTATAGTCGGCTGACGACAATAGTCAGGCCCTCAGAGTTCGAAAGCTAAGCTCGTATTTGCCGAGTTAAAAGTAATGAGTAATACAATATAATGCAGGTAGTTACAATTATTGCCGTAAGTGTCAAAGGGCGTCGACCTGCAAAGGAAGTGGTCTTTCTTACTTTGTGGGCTGCTGAAATAATATCAGAAGTTTTTACGCATATAACTCTATATCGTCCTGATCCTAAAGGGGTAAGGCGATAGGTGTGATCTCCTACCTCGAAAGCTTCTAAGCCCTTAAGGGCCGGAGCCCATAATGCGCTTGAGCAAATCCGGCTTCTAGAATTTAGCCATGCTTGCAGCTGATGATCATTATATTCAGTGCCATTCTCAAGGTGGTCCATCAAGCAAGTACCTGTCAGCAGCATAGGAAAATTGGTTTTACGACCAGATCTCAACGTATATGAATGAATATCAACAAACAAAACGCAAAGGTATTTGTGCAAACACTATTTTAGGCACTGCCAATAAAATACCCCAGCCCAACCGGCTCTGACCGCGTATAGAAACCAGTTCCCAGCTCCGTCCCGATACACTTGACCGGACTCGTCTTGACCAACGGCCGCAGCACCAGAGAGAGTACATATAGTCCAAGTTGAGTCAGCAATAGCACAAACGTTTGGATTCCATCCGCCGTAACCTTGGCAGGCGCCGGAGATGTAGTTTTTGAATTTTGCCCCGGTGATAGTCCATACCCCGGATTGGCACGAAAGTGGGATGCCCGCCGCATTTTTTGCCATGAGCCTGTTGTCATTGCAAGCTTCTCCCTCTGCCGCCTGGCCACCGATCGATAGAAATTCATTGGTCGAGAGACGGCCGTTGGCACTAATGGTGCCGGTCGAGGTGACCTGTCCAGCAGCAACTGTCCCACCTGTAGAGAACCCTTTGTTGTTATAGACACGCACCCAGTCAGAATCGGACTGGTAGATGCCTCCACCCCATTTCTCGCTGTACCAGCCAGTATCACCTCGAGTTCTGAACCAGCCCCCTGTGTAGGTCTCGCCAGTGACGTTCGCAGTTGCTGCGGATACAGTGTTCGTCGCTGTCACATTTCGAGCATTGACGTCAGCGCCTGTGGTCACGTTGCCGGTAGCCGTAATTGCAGCCGCATTGTTGATATTGTGGCCGCCTAAACTGAGGTCGGTGTTCATGGTGTTGAGCTCGGGATGTCCCGGCACCGCGTTGCGATATAGGTAGTCATTGGCGAGTTGGCCATCCATCAGGAACAATGCGCTGGCGGTATGACCTGGACCAGGGTTGATAGAGTAATTACTTAGCGCTACCTGCCATCCCCCGCGTACACCCTGAACGATGTTAGGGTTGGTTGAAGAAATGAAACCACCAGGTCCGCCTAGATTTTCAGCGATGACACGAATGCCCATTTCTGGGATTGTTTGCCCACCTGTGGTGACGACGATCACCTCCAGTTGGTTGGGATTAGGCTTCCGGGCCAGGCCGAGAATGGTCTGCCCGAAGATATTGGAGGAGCTAAAACCTGCTGGAAGATAGCTGGTGTTGATCAGCATCGGAACGGTTATTTGCGCTGGTACGGTCGCTGTAGCGTTGTTCAATAAGGCATTGAAATTGTCCTTCATGTATTTAGCCACTGCTTCAGAGATGGTTCTCTGTTGATCTGCGGCAATGCGGTAATCCTGACCGTCCATTTGCCTGATTTGCCAAATTGTCGCCAAGGTGACGACGACGGAAAACACGATCAATCCGATTGCCATATCCAGACTCAAGAAACCCCGCTGTTTGTTTTTACTGGTCATTCCAGAGGCTCCTAGATGATTGGTGAGCGATGTCTTGTTCGAGTAGGGTGATCTTCCCTGCATGGACTTTTTCTCGAATGCCCGGTCCGTCAGGGTCAGTGAAAAGCAGACTCTGCAACGTAATTCGACGGCTCCCATCAGTCCCCATAGACAGAGACTGGTGAATGACCGCGACTAGGCCTTTGGAAAGCAACTCTCGGGCGTTATTCAGCAAGGGCTGGGCCAAGGCCGAGATTCTTTCAATGCCTTGAGTGACGCTGCCAGCATGGCCTGTACAAATAATGAGATGACCATTTATTGATGCCTGAATGACTTGAGCCGCGGTCGAGCTGTCGCGAATTTCCCCGACAAACAGCAAGTCAGCTCTCGTGCGCAGCGCCAAGATCAACGCCTCCTCGTAGCCTCCCATACGGCGAGAAACTGGAACTTGAATACAGCGCCCTTCACCGTGTCGACCATTCAGATAGGGTTCTGGGGGATCCTCTACAGCCACGCAAATTCCACCCCAGGCCTCAAGGCGGGCCTTTACAAGCGAGGCCGCGCTTGAAGTCTTTCCTGTACCCATTTCTCCGCAGATGAAGATCAAGCCGCGTACAGAGTCGCTCATCAATGCATCCTGCAGATAATCTGGCAGGCCTAGCATGTCCAATGGGCGGATCTGAACCGATGACTTGCTCAGGACAAATACTGGTTTACCGTTCAAATCCAGTAATTGGGTTACGCGTAGGACTACGCCATCTTCAATCAAAGCGAATTCAGGATCCTGGGTCGCAGCGTGCTTTTCCTGGCATTGCAGCCGCAAGCGCTCGAGGTCCGCACGCCATTCGACTGGTGCTTCAACTCTTCGCGCATGCCCAGGAAGACCTTTGGCATCGGCAAACCCCTCGCCTAGGTACAGGTCGACGAATTCAGCATCGGAGATCACGCTCACACAGGGCTCCTTAATACGAAGTCCAGGCAATGGTATTGGCGTCCGATGAGCAACTTGTAGCCGCTGCCACTGCAGTGATTTCTCCAGCAATGGCAGTACCACCGTTGATTGCCGTCGTCGTCTGTTTGTCCTTGGCCATATTTGAGGCGAGGGTGATACAGGCATTTTTCGGGAGGTTGGATTCGGTGATCGTAAAGGTCATGCCGTTGCTCACTACGGTCACAGCACCGTTCCAGCGGTTGGACAGGGCATTGCCGTTGATGCTCATGCCGCCAGTAGCTTCGAGGTTGATTAAGGAGGGCGCCAGGTTGGTGCCGGCAGTGGCGTAACCCGTAGTACTTTTCAGTCTTTTGGTATTGCTGAGCAACGTACCGAGGTTGCTCTGTTCGATGGTGACGTCCGAGCTGCCGAACGTTCTGTACCCCATAAAGACGATGAAGCCGAGCGCCACCGCAATCAGCATCAGCCAGAACATTCCGTCCAGGGAAAGGAAACCTCTTTGGTTATGGCAAATATTTTTTGGCATTTTTAGTACCTCATTTGAGTTTGGGTTAAAGCGTTTCAGTCACAGAGCCGGCCAGTTGGAAGATCCCGATCACCACCAGAATCATCATGACCCCCATGGCCATGGAGGACACTCCGATGAGCGACTTGGCGATTGCCTCGACTCGCTGGAGGGTTTGCTCCAGCCATCGGTTGGAAAACCGTTCCATCGACTCGGCGAAACCTTTCCGTATGGCAAGTACTTCCAGAAAGTGCATGGCCATGGGGTCTGGAAATTGGTGACCCGCAAGCTTCAGCGCAGTACCGAAGTTTTTGCCGGCGCTGACGCCGTAATGAATGGCCGTCAGCCGCTCCTTCAGCCAGGGAGAAGCATTGCGCTGAAGAGAGGTGAGTGCATCGAGCTGGTTGATGCCGGAGCGCAACATCACGGCCATGTTGAGCAAAAAGATGGAGCCGTGAAGTGCCTTGTAGACCGACCAAGGGGGAAGGCGCTCTGCTCGGACTCTCAAGACCTGGAGCAACTTGTTCAACTGCAGCTTCCATGACGGGCTGGCGGCCGTGATCTGCAGCCCGCAAAACACCGGCAGGGTGATGATCGATACGAAGATGAAGACGACAACTACGATCAAGGTCACCAGACCGTAGTGGGTCACGAAATTCGATAGGGCGTAGAGAAACGCCGGTACACCCGTCCAAGCTTCGGGGTTAGACCGACGTGTCATGGAGGGCACCATCCACACGGCGATCACATACAGCAGCGCCGCCATGACGCTCCACACAACGGATGGGAACACGGTGGCCGAGGCTACGAGTTTGCTGATCCGTTGGCGTACTTCAATGATCCTCACGCAGTCACGACAAGCCTGCACCAGGTTGCCCGTGTCTTCACCGGAGGCGATCAGTGAGTTCTCGTCGTAGGGAACCCAACCTTCGCAGGATATGCTAAGGGATTTCCCGTCTTTTACCGATTGCGCGATGTCTCTGCAGGCTAGAGATACGGGGTGCAATTTCTGACCGTTATCGCTGAAAGCTCTGGCGACCGTGTGCAGCGCGTCCTCAAGTGACACACCATCCTCAAGGATGCCCATCAGGCTCTCGTAGAATTGGATTCGCTCGTTTTTGCCGAACTGCTTGGCATAGAAGACTTCTGCCCAACGATTCAGCATCCCCCTGATGTCACTCATCATGAGCGAGCTCCAAGGTTTGTCGATCAAAGTCCAGTGGGCCTACCATCATTTCCGCGTGGCGCGGATCTACCAGGCCTTGCTTGAGTTTCATGATGGTGTGGGCGGTTTTGGTGATGCCGCCCATTTCCTTGACCCAGTGGCGACGTGCTGCACTCGCACCGTGCTTATTGAAAACCTGCATAAATTTGAGGTCGGTAAGGAGTGTTTCAGCAACTGCGGTGCGGCTAACGACGCCTAAACCTTTGCAGTGTGGGCACCCGGGTCCTTTCAGGTAAATCAGCTCGATGGCCTGCAGGTCGTGCAAGCGCCTCGTCAGCGCAGCGCTGAGCTGGTCCAGATGTGCAGTTGCAGGTATGCGGCAGTGGTGGCATAGCTCAGGCAGCAAAGACTGATTCACGACGCTGGTCATCAAGGCCGGGTCAGTGACCAGGTAGCGATCCACCCCCATGTCGATCAGACGCTGCAGGCCGGCTACGGCATTGTTGGTGTGCAGTGTCGAAAGTACCAAGTGACCTGTCATTCCGCCACGGAACGCCGCTTGGGCTGATTCAAGATCCCGGATTTCCCCGTACATCAGAATGTCGGGGTCCAGTCGCATGGTGTTGGTGATACCTGCGTTCCAGGTTTCACCAGGGCCCAGTGGCGACTGGTTGGCCATGATTGGATATTCAGGTGGATCTTCCATGGTCAAAATGTGTTTGGTGCCACCACATTCTTCATGCAGCAGGTTCAGGTTTACTTGTTGGGACTTGGACTTCCCGGAACCTGTGGGGCCAGTAATCAGGTTCACCCCATAAGGCAAACTACGGATGCGGCTGAATGCCTCGATCTGCTGGGGAAGAAAACCGAGTTCCTCAAATGTCATTTTGGTTTTGTCGTCGTACAGCAGACGCAGAACCATCAGGGGGCCGTCAACCAGCGGCCGGGTGGCAACCCGGGCGCCGAACAGACCAAGCTGTTCGACATAGGCTCGTTTCACCCTGGCGTCCTGGCTCACCTGCGGCTGATAGTGGTCCTTAGCTACATCGCACATGCTGTTGTAGAGGGATGAGCAGAGCTCCATGCCCACCTGGCTCTGATGCTGCTCTGCCTCCCACAAAAGTCCGTGTATGCGAAAAAAAACTCGAGTGATGTCATGGCCAACGACAAAATGAACGTCGCTCGCATTGCGCCGGTGAGCCTCTCCCAGCAGTTGTACTACCTGGGCTTGACGTTTTGTATCGGTGGACAGGGTTTTACCATTTACATCCTCATTCGCTTGGTACAGAGCCTTGATCGTGCTCATGGAGCAGACCTTGACTTCGAAAGGATGATTTTCGTGTTCCAGCTGATCCTCGAATGCCATGACATAGGCATCCGTTTGATGTTGGGCAGACACATACAGAATCCCATCGCTGGTCAGCGCACACAGTTGACGCAACTCGGGTTTCAGTTCAAACGGTCCTCCAGTAGCGGTCAGCAACTTTTTGTGCGAAATCAGAATTTCCACAGCAGACTCGTCGGAGCCTACTTCCGTTGCCTGGGGATTTTCGGTCGGGATCGTCATAGCATTGGTCTCTCAGCGTTGGCCAGGGATTAAGCCGGGCAGCACAGTGGCCGACGCGGTGTTGCTGACTGCGGGGTTATTGGCGTTGCCTGGGACGACTGGTGGAGTATTGGAAAAACCGAGGGGATAGCGCTTGCCGCTTCGCTCAAGCGTCACGTTGTCGAAGTTAAGGATTGCCACTCGGTAACCCCCAGGCAATTCCCTGGATGAGGCATCAGCGTCAATCTCAACCCCACCGCTGTAGAGAAGGGTGGCGCGTAGACGCTTTGCTGAGCCGAAGACGGCTTTTACAACAGGCAACTCTGGCTGTGAGTCAGCGCTGCGGACCGAGGCAGAAGCCGGAGGCGTGAGGTTGCCTTGAGAAAAAATCATTGGCGAAGGCTGCGCCGTCGCAGTTTGGTCTTCGCCGTTGATGGATCTTTCGGCTTTGGCCTTCTCGGCCTTTGCGTTCAACAGAATCGTCTGGCTTTGAATGATGGCCAACTCGCCGACGTTTACCCCGGATGGCGTGTTTTCGCTCGCCCAACAAATGGGGGCTCCGAAGGCAAGGATTGAACACCACAAGCGCAACGTCTTATTTCGCATAGAGGTCACCTATTACTGACCAGACAAGGTGGCCAGCCTGATATTGGGTTTTGATTTCACGCAGGCGTAGGCCTTGACTGGGTGCACCGGATAAAGAGTCCAGTGGGGTAAGCCCGGAGGTGTAACGCAGTTCGAATAGCTTCCATTGAGGAGGTGGCGGTGGCGGTGGAGCAGGCTGACCAGGAATGGCTGGTTGAACGGGCACAACAACCGGCATCTCTTTCAGGGTGGGGGTCTGCATGAAGCTATGCAGCCAAGACGATAGGTTTGCCAGCATCACGATCGCTTCTTTAAGCGGCTCATCACCGGCGGCAGGTAAGGAAATGTCGGACTTCAACGTCGCCGAGTTACCCTCGTCAAAAAAGGCTGGCCGATCAGAAAAGTGGCCTTGAGTTGCCTGTATCAGCTTGTCGGCAGTGCTATTGCCAGAACGTGTGTAAGAGGACAGGACATGAGTGCCGTCGCACATGGCACTCGTGAACTGCCATCCCTGAATGGATAGGGGCAACTGATAAATGACGTTGCTGCAACCTTCCAAGAAGTCTTCAACAGAGGGACGTTTGGCCCAGGGATGTTCAAGTGCTTGGGGAGGTTGCTCCACACCCGATTCTTTTTGCAGCCTGGCCAACTCAGCTAGACGTTGTTGTTCAGCCTGGAACGCTGCCTCCTTGGCTATTTGCTCCTGATGGCTCTGCCATTGCGCCCAGCCAATGACGCCGACTGCGATCAGCGCTGCAAGAATCGAGAGCTGCACCAGCTCGGTCTTGGAGAGTCCAAATACGAGCGGTCGAAGTCTGTATTCACGTTTGAGTTTCTCGGGCTGGAGCAGATCCTCGACGTCCAGAGGATGCCCGCCCATTTCAAACTCTGGAGGGAGGTACTCATGGCTGAATTGAATGCCGCGACTGCGTTGTTGCACTACCCTGCGCCGCACCTCGGCGCCTGTACCGATCATGTCACAGCCTGAAATCACACCACCTTGGTACACCGCAACCAAGGCGTACTGGTCAAGATCCGGGGCCGTTTGCCAGGCCGCAATCCACGAATCACCTAACTGTCCAGCCAGGGTCGCTGCAAGCGAATACATGCCCTTCGTGACGCTGTCGCTGTGCGCCACAAAACCTGCCTGAATGATTGCAGGTGTTCTGCGAATCGCGACAATGTCCAGTTGGTGTTCGCGGCCATACTGACGTGCTTCCTTCATGTGACCTGTGACACTGCCCAGCGGATGCCAGCGCAGGCCAGTGACGAAAGATTTTCCTCTGTGCTGCAGTACCTGGACCCGAGCGGATCGTATGTTTTTGGTGATTTCCACGACCATTATTTACCCCTTAAAACCCGCGCAATGCAGCGTTGGGCTAGGGCATTGCCACCATTGGTCGTTGGCAGCGGGTGTATTCCAAGTGCTAGGGCTTGCGGTGTCGTTATCGACAACGGGTGTAATCAGCACGACCAGCACATTGCGGTCTGTGCTTCGGATACGGCTGCCACCCAAACCGAAGAACCCTGGGTCACCAACACCTGACTTGGTCGCGTTTTCGCTGTTCTCCTCGAAGCCGGTCAGTACCAGCGTTTGTCCGCTGCGCAATTTGACCTTGGGGGACAGGTTTTTGGTGTCGTAATCGGCGGTTTGGACGCTGGATCCGTTGCTGGTGAAGGGAGTGAATGTCGGTTTGCTGCTCATGCTCAGTGTGATCATCAGCAGCAAGTTGTCCTGGTCGATAATCCGAGGAAGCAACATCATGTTGAAGCCGCTTGTGATCGTCGCAGGAGTCAATGATGTTGACGAGCCGACAGAGGCCGTCGTGGTTGTCGAGCTCGATGCGATATAGCTTTGCACGTTGCCGATCTGGATAGGTGCCGGCTGCAGGTTGAGCGTAGTCACCGACGGCGAACGGACATTTGAAATTCGGCCCTGCTCCGACAGTGCCTTTATGATCAAGTTAGATCCGGCCCAGGGCGACTTTGAGGTGTCCAAAATACTCAAAGAGCCCGAGACTGCATTGGCGCCAATCCCTGTGGTGGCATTTTTAAGTGAAAACCCCCACTTGTTGCTCAAATTGGTATAGACCGCTGTCCAGTCCAGGCCAGTCTGATCCTTATCGCTGAGGGTCACCTCGAAGACTTTGACGTTGAACAGCACCTGGCGCGTGATGCTGCGGTTGATCGAGTTCAAGTATTTCGAAACGTTGGAAAGGACCTCTGGTCGATCACTTACCGTCAATGTGCCGGTGGATCGAGAAAGGAACATCCGACCTTGTGGTTGCTGGCTCAACATCGCCTTTACGTTTTTTTCGATATCCCCGATCAATGATGTCTTGATAGAGACGGTGGTGCTCTGGTTACTGCCGGACTCACCCGATGCACCTGTTGACGAAGATCCTCCACCGCCACCGGAGCTCCCGCTGCCTGTTGCAGTCAGCAAGCCCGACTTCACCGTACTTTCAATGACCTGGTCATCGCCAAACGCCCAAACATCGAACGTCTTGGTGTCGAAGTAAGTGATATGCACGCTGCGGTCGTCGGAGGAATAGCTCCACGCTAAGCCTAACTGAGCGGTCGATTGATTAAGCAGTCCTGACAGCTTGCCGCTGTACTTGATAGGGAATGTGCTGGGAGCAATTTGTCCGACCATATTCATGGAGCGTGCATTGCCCGGCACGTTGCCAATAACACCAGCAGGCATGAAGTTGGACAGGTTGTCGGGTTGATTCATACTCGGGGGAGCGGTTGGGCCTGGGTTCCCTTGTGTTGCACTGGTAAGGACGCTTGGATCGATGGCATCAGGCGCTACGATGACGGGAACGCCGCACTCGCTGGTGATGTAACGCGCAATCTCTGCGATTCCAACGTTATAAGCAGGGCGATAGGTAATGTCGCAATCCATGGTCAGCGGTAACCCACGCTTGGTAACCATCGGTTGTTTTGAGACCCAGGGTTTGTCGCTGAACACCACCGTAGCGCGTGCGGGCTCTTGCTGCTGATTTCTCAGAAACCGGCTGTATTGCGATGCGGTCGCCGCATCATTTTCTGCGCGACTGGCTGACTCATTCACTCGCTGAACAGAACAGGAACACACTAGAGCCACAATGAGAGATATTGCTGTGCCTCGGATCCAGAGACGCGCAGTCATCATTTTTTCCTCTCTGCAATGTAAATCAGCATCTGTGATGAACTGCCGTCGACCACAAAGGACCGTGGGGCCGAGTCATAAAGCGGGAAAATTTCTCTTATGGCCTCTTCGAAGCTGCCCTCGAATCGAAGTGGTGCGTCAATTGGGTAATCAAGATCATCGGTCTGCCAGATCAGTCGCCAGTGCGCTTTTTCAGCCCAGCCTTCTACGGTTTGACGAAGTGATGATCCAGTTGAAGCCGTCCATATCTGGGCCAGCGGCTTGGCCGCGGCGGTGGCTGCAATAGCTGGAGTAACCGTAATGGGTGCAGCGATGGCTGGAGTCCCAGGAGTCGCCGCAGGAGCGGACTTGTTACTCGAACTGCTGGACTTGCTCGAGGCAGAAATGGGCGCCGGCAAGGCAGGCGTTTGATTCGTTGCGCCCTCCTTGGGGATCACAGCAGGAGAGGGCATCGGTTTGGGAGAGGATGTATTGGTTACAGATGCAGAGACCGTCGTGTTCTTTGTGAATGGCGTTGTTTGCGGTACAGCGGCGATTACTACTTGGCCGGCTGAATCATTGCTGACTGTGGTTGCGGCAACGGTTTGAGCTGTGGAGTGCGCATTGAGTTGAGCAACCTGCGTCGATGCAGGCCGTGAAGAGTCAGGGAGCTGATAACCAGGGCGTAGCACGTAGCAAACCTGACGGTTGACCTCGTCGACCTTCACCTGCCAGGCCGGACCCGCAAGCACTTGTAGGGTGTTGCGCAGTGTCATTGGGCCGAGTTTGTACTGAGCTGCTGGCAGTGGCCGGGTGTAAAGGATGTTGACGTGCCCAGTGTCTGCCGAGCAAAGCGTATAACCTGATCGATCCACCACGTATTGCATTGCATCGTGCACATTTGGGTGCATGTTGGCAGGGATGCTGATGTCGATAATCTGGGCCATCAGGTCACGTTGGCCAGAATCTGGCAAGGTACTGACCAGGGTGTAGCGGCCATAGCGCACTACCGGTTCTTTTTCAGGAACGGCGCCGCTAGGGTAGAGGTCTGGCGCCAACATGTCCGGATTGCGACTGCTGTCGAAAGCGGGCTTGGGTGTCTGTGCCGTTTGGGTCGTGCAACTTGCGATTAACGCGAGCAGCGAGAGCGTGGTGACGTGCCTGATCATGTGCCGAGAGGCCCCCTTTGATGATGGGGCCACGTTGGCAGGTCAGAGCAAAGTGGGCAGTAGAAAATAGATTATTGAGCGGTCGGTCTTTTCATAACCACTAGTTCTTTACAAAGCGTAATGAAATTCACCCACTCGATAGTTTGGGGCGTGAGAGGGCTGATACCCTTGAAGGTGTGCTTTGATCGAACCTAAAGCGCGGTTGCTAACTCCATTCGGTTGTTAGCAGCAGCATCGGGCTCAATGAGGTCACTTGCCAACTGGCGCTTATCCAGCAGCATCTGCCATAACATCTGGTCGATGGTGTTTTCCACAAGCGGGATTTTCACCACGACCATGCGCAACTGACCGTTTCGATAGGCTCTGTCCTCTGCCTGGTCCTGCAATCCTGGTGTCCATGGCAGCCCCAAAAACATGACGTAGTTGGCGGCTGTGAGGTTGTTGCCGGTGCCAGCAGCAGACGTCGTAGCGGCAAATACACGGGTGTCAGGATCGCTTTGGAATTTGTCGATCGCTTTCTGCCGCTTGCCTACCGAGTCACTGCCGACAACCGTAACGCACCCGTACTCAGCTTGCTCGCACCGAGAGCGCAATGTTCCTACCGTGTCCTTGAACTCACAGAACAAGATAACTTTGTCCTCCGCGTCCAGTTCGCACAGCAGATCCATAACGACGCGAACCTTCACCTGCTCAAGTAATTGACGCAGTGATCCCAGCCTGGCGAGGCTAGGTCTATCTTCTTGGCGAATCTGATCGTATTGCTTGCGTTCTTCAATGGTGAGTTCAACGGGTAACGTTTGGCGCTGTTTGCCTTTCAGTCCTGGTAAAACATCCTTGCGTCGACGCAGCATCCAATCGCCAATCGCATCGCGAAGGTTCTTGCGAAAATCCTGACTGCCGGCGAACTGTTCGCAGAACTCTTTAAGGGGCAGCTGACCGACAGGATGACCGGACAGGCGCAGCAGCGTATGAAGCTCTGATTCTCGATTGAGTACCGGGGTACCAGTCAGCAGGTATCGATTCGGCACCTTGGCGGCAATGTCGAAGCCATGACGTGTCCACGCAGCGGTAGGCTCTTTCAGGCGGTGAGCTTCATCGATGATCATTACCTCAAAGTGGCCTGCATGCAGGACAAAATCGCCCAGGCGTTCGTAGTTGGTGATAATCCACTGAGAAGATGGATCATAGACCTGCTGACCGATTGTGGCGTCGGGATACACCATCTGGATCTCGCGTTGCCAGTTGATGATCAACGTCGACAAGGTGATGACCAAGATAGGTCTACCAGAGGCTCTGACAGCAGCTGCAATGATTGCCTGGCGTGTTTTGCCAAGCCCCATATCATCCGCGAGTAAGGCGCTGGTTCTCTGTAGCAGGTGCCGAATGCCCGCCGGTTGATGGTCCAGTAAAGAATATCCAGCCAAGGCCTGATTGATTTGCTCGGTGGTGAACTCGGTGCGCTCGATGGAGGGCACGGCCGCGAGATACACATCGGTTGAGGTGCTGTCATCAGCCGCTTGTGCTGAACGTTCTTGGGGAGGTCCTCCAAGACTGATGCGCGTGATTTCATCAGCAGGAACAATGGATCCATCAGTCAGCAGTTCCTGCACGGTGTCCAGGATCTCGAACTGATCCTCTGACACACCAAGTTCTAGAATCAGGTTGCTTCGCACCAACTCCGCACCGGCATCGATGCGCCATGATTTGGAGTGCCCGAGGAACACGCCGTGCATACGCCGAGCAACTGCGACTAAGCCTGGGTGGTAGTCACCCGATAGTAGGATCCCCCCTTGAACCAGCGGAGCGATTCGAAAGGTCAGCCCCCAAGTGAATGCCTGCCGATCTGGGACTTTCTGTGCGGCTGTGATTTTATGTGAAAACGTCTCCCAGCTTTCGTTGAAGCGGTTCTCGCACAACTCGATTAAACGGTGAAAGAGCACATCCAGGTCATCCAGCAACTTGCCTTTAGGCAAGCGCCAATAGCGATGCTGGGGATGCTCGGCACGTCGGATGTAGAAACCATCACGTTCGAGAAACAGCCGATTGGCTCCGTCGACGTACTGCAACAAAATGCCGAAGTCATAGCCGTCAAAAATGACCTTTTCGACTAGGTCCTGCCGGCGATTCATGAGGCGCGGACGGCTCATGTTTTGCTCAGGCGCAGGTTGATCCATTTCGCGCACGCTTGAGCATGCATTTTTTTCCGGTTTCGATTTGTATAGCGAGACATGGATAGCGTCTGGTCTGGCCATTCCAGGTTGATGGCGAGTTCACCCGATTTGATCTTTGCCCAAAACCATTGATAGGCCCGGTCAACCCTGGATCCAGACTTAGGTGTACGATTTTTATGACCTCTCAGTTGTATCGTCACCAGGTGTTTGGGAGTCAATTTTGCTAGCGTTTCGCCCCATGCGCTTTCATCCATTTGGATTTCGGCAGAGGCCAACGATTTCCCGTTTTCGCGAACCGACATAAGACGGCAGTTGCCCCGATAAGCGCTGTAGTCGTAACCATCAATGCAATGCCCCAGCGCTCGATGTTCCGCATAAAGATCGGCTGGGCATTTCAGCTCGACAATTTGCAGCCCATTCGGGCTTACGAGAAGTGTGTCGTTTGAAATAAGCAGCGTCCTCCAGGGTGTTAAAGAGTCTGTTTTGGTTTGGGGATCTGCGGCATCAAGAGCTTCACGTATGTCTATCATTGCGAGGTGAAAGCCATCCACCAAGCTGGCGATCTGGTGATAGGTGGCAGTACCAATGAAGCTTTTGAGTTTTTGCAGTGCTTCACAGGCATCAGGTCCGTAGCTCTCATCTATGTTGTTGAAGAGCTCGTTCAGGTCTCGCAAGTCGTCGGCGATTTTGGACCAACGGGGATCCGACCAATCAGTTGGACACCCCGACAGCAGCCTGTTCCAGTCCTGCGTTTGCTCCCGCAGTTGATACGGAATTTTATCCAACAAGGCGAAGAATGTGATCCAGTGCGCTTTTTTAAGGGGACGTCGATTGCCCAGTGAAGCTCCTAACAGCAGTCGATGCCAGGGCCGTTCAGGCCCCTCACGATTGATACGGGTCAATGCACTGCCGGTATCGAATACCCGTTGTTGCCCTAAGTAGCGCACTGCAGTACGCGGCGTCTGTAGCAGCCACGCCAGAGTGTCGGTAAGCGGAAGGCCTGCATCTGCAATGCGACCGATCAGGCACTCATGCGCGATGATCAAAGAGCCATCTCCGCTCCAGTTTGGGCGGCATTCTTGAAGGTCGTCCCACGGGCAGGTCATGTATACCTGCTGCTGCTCATCCCACGGCCACGGCCATTGATCAACCAGTACCAGAAGTGGAATCAGTACCGGTTGGGCTTTCAGGGCCTGCATGCGGCGTTTGCGGTCGCCTTGAGCCAGCCAGTTATAGAGCTTGGGGGAGGGGCATTGCGCTGAACGGATGGCGAACAGTAATTCCTGATCCAGGCACCGGCAAAACTGCTTCAGCGTGCTGCCAATCTGCTTCAGGTAAAACCGGTTTCGAGGAGAGAAGTACCGATTGTTGCTCACCGTCGAATCGTAGCCTCTGCGATTAAAGCCTCCTAGATCTTCAATCGATAGGGCTTGTGCCCTTTCTCCAGCCGACTTGCAGAAGGAGGTCAGCAGAACGTCTGCATACCAACGTTTTTCAAATCTGAGCAGCAGCTGCTGGGCCACCAATGCGGTGGGTTTTTTCTTGTGGCCGCGGTCCTTGCTGGTGATTTTGCAGGCCTTCACCTGATAACCATCGAAGTACTGGAGGTGGTCGCCGATTCTGGCCAAAACTGGTCGTGTTTGATCACTTGTTGAAGGCAGGGTGACGTACCAGCACCGCGTGTGTGCGGTTGAACCCAGATAGGTATCGATGAATGAGGTCAGTTGGTAGGGCGGTACGTTAAAATGCAAAGCCCAGGTCTGGGCAACTTCAATTTGCCGGTCTGAGAACTTCTGGAGCTTCGGCGCTAAGATGCGCAGTCCCAACACCGATTGTCTCTTCTGTACGCTCACCCATGACCTCCTCTGCGATTTCGCAGAGGAATGTCAGGTATAGGGCGGGCGGGCTTCCAGGGTTAATGCGTAACGGCGTTGACGGTGATTTATATCGGGAATGGCTGAAGTCACACCCCTCTGGGTTTATTGAGATCTGGTTTGCCACTCAAGTTTGGATAACTCACCCTGCATCCATTCGATTTGAAGCCTGTACACCCCCAAAAGTCATATCCACCGTCCCCTTTCTTCTGTCGCCTTGCGAGGGGTTGATTGCATTTGGGACAGTTGAAAGCGCCACCTGCAGCGTCTGGGCGTGGAGCGGACGCCATGGGAACACTCGGCATTCCACGCTGCTGGGACAGTTCCTCTTCCAGTCGCCTATGCAGACGCGCAACTACTGCTCCATAGGTGTCTTGGCCCTGGGCGATTTTGTCCAAATCGCGCTCCAGCTCCCGCGTAAAATCGAGCTCCACGAAACTGAAGAAACCTTCCAGCTTGGCGATTGTTTCCTCACCAAGTGGGGCCGGTACCAGTTTGCGGCTTTTTTCCTCGATCAGGCCTTTGCTGGTGATGTTCTTCAAGATCGAGGCGAACGTACTGGGACGGCCAATACCGCGGCGCTCCATTTCCTTGATCAAACTGGCCTTCGTGTAGCGCGAAGGCGGCTGGGTTTTCTTCTGCAGCAGTTCTCCGTTGTGCACAGCGAGAATTTGTTTAGGTGAGAGTGCAGGCACTGGGTTGCTGGCTGTTGCATCTTCCTCATCGTCAGTGTCATCGCCTTTCAGCAGTTTTCGCCACCCGGGATGGAAGAGGGTTTCACCTGTTGCATTGAATCGTAGCGTCTTACCATTTGGGCCAACCGCGAGCAGTTTTACGGTACGCACATCGAACACTGCTGCTTCAAGCTGGCTGGCAAGAGCCCGGACCCATATCAACTTGTACAGGGCGAGCTCCTCGTCGTTTTCACCAGCCTTGGCATCAGCCCAATGCGTCGGTGTAATTGCGGGGTGGCCTTCCTGAGCACCTTCGGCGGACTTAAATGTGCGCCGCACGTCCACAGCCTCCACCCCGATAGATCTGGCCACGGTTCTAATATCCTCCATGGCTTCGTCTGGAACGTTGGGGTTGTCCGTCCGGTGGTAGGTGATGACGCCTTGCTCGTACAACCGCTGGGCGACCTGCATGGTCTTATCCGGGTCCCATTTCAAGGCGTTGCTCGCCGCTTGCTGAAGCGTGGAAGAGATGAAAGGCGCAGGAGGGTTACGTTCGGCCTTGCGGTCGTCACAGGATTCGACAACGACATTGCGTGTGCTGGCAACGAGCTGCGCCAGATTCCCGTCCTGGACGTAGGGGAAATCCTTAGTCGCGAAGTCAGGCACGGGTTGCCAGTCTGCGTACCAGTCTCCCATTGGTCCCTGGAAGTTGAGCCGCACTCCAAAGTGATTGATGACGCGGAAGGTGCGAATCTCGCGCTCGCGCAACACCACCAGGTAGACAGCCGGTGATTGGACTCTTCCCGCAGAAGTGGGTTTGCCCATGAGGCGGCGAAGCTCCTGTGTCACCAGGTAACCCACCAGACGGTCCAGTACACGCCGGCACTCTTGCGAGGCGACCCTGTTCAGGTCAATTTTGCGCGGGTTGGCCAGGGCTTCTTCAACACGCTTCAGAGTGATTTCGTTGAAGGTGATGCGTTGGTAGTCCTTGACGCCCAGCACCTGTTGGATATGCCAGCTGATGCTTTCGCCTTCACGATCCGGGTCTGTTGCAAGGTAGATTTCGCTGGCTTGTTTCGCTGCCGCCTTGATGTTCCGCACGGCCTTGGTGCTTTTATCCAGGATCTCATACACCGGCGTGTAATTTTTGCGTACGCCGGTGGTGATCATGTTGTCGTCCTGCCCTCGGGCCGGTAGGTCCCGGATGTGCCCACCACTGGCAACCACCTGCCAGTCTTCGCCTGGGCGCAGCTTCTTCATCATTGGCTGGAGCTTTTTCAGCTTACCTGGTGCCTCGATGATTAATAGCTTCATGGGGTGCCCTCTCAATTATCCAGAGTGGGACTCTCGCGTCAGGGGGGTAGGGCTTCAATGGGAAATGCTCAATGAGCAAGAAAGGGCTTTCAGCTGCTAGAGGTCGAGCGATAGCTGCTGTTCCTGGGCAAAGCCCTTTAGCCACGACGCGCGCATGGCGGGGTGATGGTAAGGGCAGTCATACACCCGTAGCCCTTTTCGGGCGGCCTCCGCACCGGCTATTTGCACAGCAGCGTGGGGGTTATTGAATTGCCGCCTATCTGTTGGCTTCAATACTGGGTGGGTTGACGCCATCGGAGGCGGTCCTCGAAGAGCTGAGCAAACAGGCAGCAGCTACATAAGTTGATTTTATTCGAAAAACTTTACAGATTGAAAATCAGTGCTTAAGTTTGCCGATATATGAGTTATTTAAATCAAAAAAATCACGGATTACGCGATTTTTTCAGGTTGGATAGTTGGTTATTCCGGCAAGTTTGGGGCAGGTTCGTCCAACCAAGCCGCGCTCCAAATCCACTGAACAAAGGCCTCTGTTGTTTGCCCGCTCTGAACACGCAAGCGCTCAAGACTACCGTAGAGCTCTTCAGTGATCTCTCCATCATCTTCGAAGTCAACGCGGTATTCAGCATCAAGGCGGAATGGGTCGAGGAGTGTGTCGCGGAATCGACGTGCTTGCCAGGTATCAAGATCAGTCTCCCTACGTCCACCCATCTGGTGCTCGCCGGTCCGCCAACCAAGTGGTGCCCACGAGGCACGGTTCGAATCTAGAGTAAGTCCGTAGTAGTCGGGGGCATTCACCTCGCTTTCATCGAAGTACGCCCAGAAAACACGGCCTAAAACCGGATGCTCTGCAGCAATGACAACGTACCCGGTTGGATCTCTAAAGTTTTCGCACATCGGTAACTCCGACTTCGAAGCGAGTTTTCAAACTGGGTGAGGGTAACGATGAGCCGTATCCCCCACCACCGGCAGCCTCACGAATGGGGCCGAAAATTAAGCCCCTGGTTTTCAGAAGTTCGGAGGATCAGATTCTGGATATTCATCAGGACCTGGTGCCGGCTGCGGCTGCGATTTTGGTCCGTTGGACTGTTGCGAGTTCTGGCTCTGTGAAGGCGCAAGATTCACCATGGTCACGCGGTGTGGCAGCATGCCAATACGGCTGGCCTGAATTTTCAGGGCTTCGAATTCGCCCTGGTCGTTCTCCCAGCGGTCCATAACGGCGCGGCCGGAAACGATCACGCGCATGCCTTTCTGAAACAGCTGCGAATAGTGTTCCGCGTCCTTGTGCCACCATTCGACGTTTGCCCAGAATCCGCCACGATCTTCATAACCGCCTTTACCGTCCGGAATCGAATTGTCGAAGTAGACGTTGATCCGCATGAGTCGACGTGGATCCTTGTTACCGTTGGGGAATTCTTTGAACTCCGGTGTCGAGCCGATGTTGCCTTCCCAGCCTTGTACTGGCGTACCCATGAGTGTTCTCCGAGGTTATTGGTGTTGCATTGGTTTGGTGAGCTGCTGCAAGCGAGCCATGTACACGGCCTCCGCCTGGCCCATTTTTTCTGCACATTCGGCGGCCTGTTTGGCGATGGAGTGGACCAAGCTCATCTGCATGTTTAACGTGATCCGCTGAAGCTCCATCGCATACAGGTCCTGCAGCATGGATTCCGGTGTTCTGGGGGAGCCCATCATGTCCGCCCAAACCCCAACGCCCATTCGGCGATCTGTCACCTGTTGCCATCTCAGAAATTGCGTCCCGGCTTGAGTGTTTTGCTCGGTAAGCCGAACAGGCACCAAGGTGAACGGATACCGTCGGGCCTGTTCCAGTACCCCCTGGGCAAGGGCTTTCAAACCCGACTCCTGATCTCGGCATAGCGCGGCAAATTGGGTCAGCTCCCCCTTACCTTTAAAAGGCTTTAAAAGGCCTTTTAGTGAGGCAGCCTGTTGCAGTTGCTGAAAGGCATCCTGTTGCAGTGGCCGAAAGGCAGTCTGTTGCAGCGCTCCATCGTCGGATTTTTGCTGGCCCATGTGCTTCAACCCTCTTCGGCCTCATCGAAGTGATCTTCCACCTCGGTTTGTTGCTGGCCGCGAATAATGGGTGGAGCAAAGTTCGAACGGCGGGTGCCTTCCAGGATGTCCTGTGGCAGTTCTCCATAACGCTCGTACATTTTGCGGGCTGCATCAGCTTTGGCATTGTTGGCGGCGAAGTCATCGCGTGCAGCACCGGAGTATTTATAGTTCTGGGCCAATCCAAAAAGTCTCCTGAGTACCGCTGCGCCTTCATCTATCCAGGTTTCCATATCGTGGCGCCCGACGAGTCCGACGTGCTGGGCCAGCAAGATGCGCCTAACTATTTCGTCGTAGTTGGTCAGCAGGAATACGGCCTGAAAGCCTAGAGGGTTGGAGATATAAAGCGGGAGACTGACTGGCTGAATTGAAAGGTTTTCACTGATGCTAATGGCCGGTGGCAGGGAAGCCATGGCCATATCCAAGCGCTCTTCGATGTTCTTCAGTGCTTGCTTGGACTCATTGATTTTTTCTTCTATAAGAATCATCCACCAATCAGAGTACGGATCGTCCTGCTGGGCTCCGCGTGACATGCGATTGACGACACTACAAAAACCCGACAAGCCAATGATGCCGACTTTTAGATCGTTTTTTGGACGTCCCATCCAGATGCGTGCGGCGTGGTGAGTGTGAAGAGTGAGCTTCACATCGCTACGCAGTGAACCGATGTTGAGCCGGAAATTATCAGCCATGGTGCAGTTTTTCCTTGAGGAGAGGAGTGACGTGTCCATGCTGCGATTTGGCTATAGGAGGCGCAGCAACAAATCCATTACCCGATGGAAGGGGATTTGTTGATGTCTCTATATATATGGAGAGGTCAGGCCGCCCGCTTGGTTGAGTGCAGTTATCGATGCCGGGTCCTGACATAGTGATGCGGGCCGCATAGCTCTGATATGCATAGTTCGATTGGCCACTGCCGATATCGGAACTCTGTCGAGCTATGCGGGCCGCATAGCTCTGATATGCATAGTTCGATTGGCCACTGCTGATATTGGAGCTCTGACGAGCTATGCGGGCCGCATAGCTCTGATATGCATAGTTCGATTGGCCACTGCTGATATTGGAGCT